>OLOQ01002808.1_pt1 | contig 13557 bp, 12 predicted proteins | sample 1673101 | NCBI WGS metagenome assembly OLOQ01 (sample SAMEA3136754, study PRJEB25190) | human gut metagenome | biome: human gut; feature: human-associated habitat; material: faeces | place: Austria | collected 2013 | reverse complement strand
ATCTGGAGGTGGGGGATGTCCCCGCCGCTCTGGAGGAGCTGGCGGAGGAACTGCGGCTGAACCGGGCCGATCCCGCCGCCGCACGGGACAGTCTGCTCCAGACCATGGCCTGCAAATCCGCCATCAAGGCGGGGATGTGGTCCGATCCCTCGGAGCTTCAGGCGCTGGCGGATAAGGTGCAGAGCGGAGAGATCCGCTACTGCCCCCATGGCCGCCCGGTGGCTGTGAAGCTTTCCAAATATGAAATGGAGAAGATGTTCAAGCGGGCGTAAATTTCTCTGCTGCCTCCGGCGACCCACTTCTCTCAGCAGCCGGGAAAGCGCCCCGCCGGCGGCAAAAAAAGAAAGAACCATCGGGAAAGGAGTCCCCCTATGATCCCACAGATCATCTGCGTGGTGGGTCCCACCGCCACGGGAAAAACGAAAATGGGCGTGGCGCTGGCCCACCGCTTCGGCGGCGAGGTGGTGTCCGTGGACTCTATGCAGATCTATCGGGGCATGGCCATCGGCACCGCCGCCCCCACTCCGGAGGAGATGGAGGGCATCCCCCACCACATGGTGGGCGTGGCCGATCCCGCCGAGAGCTGGTCCGTGGCCCGGTTCGTATCGGAGGCCGATGTCTGTGTGCAGGATATCCTCCGCCGGGGCCGCCGCCCTATTCTGGTGGGCGGCACGGGGCTGTATCTGGAGTCCCTGATCCGCGGCACGGACTTTGCCGCCGGAAGCGCCGGCGGTGTGACCCGGCAGCGCCTGCAGCAGCGGCTGGAGCAGGAGGGCGTCGGCCCGCTGCTGGCAGAGCTGCAGACCATCGACCCGGACAGCGCCGCAAGGCTGCACCCCGGCGACGAAAAGCGCATCCTCCGGGCGCTGGAGGTGTGGTATGAGACCGGCGAGACCATCACCCAGCACGACCACCGCACCCGGCAGCAGCCGCCCCGCTACCGGGCCGCCTACATCGGCCTGAGCTTTCAGGATCGGGCGCAGCTGCGCCGACGCATCGACCTGCGGGTGGATGAGATGGTGCGGCAGGGACTGCTGGAGGAGGTGCAGGCCCTGCTGGCAGCGGGGCTGCCTCCCACCGCTACGGCGTGGCAGGCCATCGGCTACAAGCAGTTTCTGGCGGCGGCAGACGGCCGCTGCACCGTAACCGAGGCCATCGAGGAGGTCAAACTCCGCTCCCGGCAGTACGCCAAGCGGCAGCTGACGTGGCTGCGGCGCAACCCTGACATTCACTGGATCCTGTGGGGAGAGGAGCCGAATTTTCCCCAGGGCCTGCAAAATGCGACAGAATATCTCACCGCTCTTGGCTTACGATAAGCCCAGGAGCGGACGGCACATCGTCCGCCAACAGAGAAAAGGAGCAGACGATATGCAGAAGAACAACAACCTTCAGGAAATTTTCCTCACCAAGGCCCGCAAGCAGAGCATTCCCCTGACCATCTTTCTGATGAACGGCTTTCAACTGCGGGGCGTGGTGACGGGCTTTGACTGCTTCACCGTGGTGCTGGACACCGACGGCAAGCAGCAGATCATCTATAAGCACGCTATTTCCACCATCGTTCCCATTCACCCCGTCTCGCTGCAGGAGGAGCCCTGCTTGCCGTCGGGCGAGTGAGGCGTCCCAACATTCCACCAAGGAGGAGCCATGAACAACACCCGTGTTTTCCGCTTTCTCAGCATCGCCCTGCTGGCGGCCATTGCGCTGTACTTCGCCGCACAGGGCTATTTTGCCCTGACGGATCCCTTCACCACCACGCTGGTCTATCAGAGCTCCGCCGAGGACACCATCGACGTCAACGGCTGGCTGGTCCGGGACGAGGAGGTCCTCTCCGGTGAAAGCGGCACCGTGCGCCATGAGGTCAGCGAGGGCGAACGGGTGGGCAAGGGCCAGACGGTGGCCACGGTATACAGCGGCAGCGATGCGCTGGACACCGTGCAGCAGATCGAAAGCAAGGAGCTGCAGCTGCCGCAGCTGCAATTCGCCCTGTCCTCCTATCTGAACCCCGACGCCACCCTGAAGCTGGACGGCTCCATCACCGAGAGCCTGCTAAGCATCCGCCGTTCCCTCTCCGGCGGCGACTACGACGATGCGGCGGACCAGACGGCCCAGCTGAAGGCCGCCATCCTCAAGCGCAGCCACACCTACTCCTCCGGCGAGGAGATCGAGGCGGACATCGCCACGGTGCAGGGGGAGCTGTCCACTCTGCGGAGCTCCCTCTCCGGGGCCCGGACGGTGACGGCGGAGCACTCTGGCACCTATTCCGCCGCCTGCGACGGCTATGAGTCCCTGCTGACGCCGGAATTTTTGCAGTCCGTGACCCCCTCCCAGCTGGAGGAGCTGCCCTCCGGCCAGACCGGCGGCAGTTCTCTGGGAAAGCTCATCATCGGGGAGACGTGGTCCTACACCGCCGCGATCACCACGGAGCAGGCCCAGCAGCTGGAGAAGGGGGACTGGCTGACCCTGCGGTTTTCCAAGGGTGCGCAGCAGGACATCGACGCCCAGGTCACCTATCTCAGCGCCGCCGAGGACGGCAAGCAGGCGGTGGTGCTGACCTGCCGGGAGTATCTGGCCCAGACCACCCAGCTGCGCCATCAGGCGGCTCAGCTGGTGCTGCGGTCCTATGAGGGACTGCGGATCCCCACCAACGCCCTGCGGATGAGCGAGGACAACCAGCTGGGGGTCTACTGCGTGGTGGGCAAGGTGGCCAGCTTCAAGCCGGTGTCCATGGTCTACCGGGGCGACGGATACAGTCTGGTGCAGGCCGCCAGCCCGAGTCAGGACGTTTCCGTCCTGCGGCCGGGGGACGAGGTCATCGTCACCTCCAGTAAGCTCTCCGGCGGACAGATCGTGCAGTAGCAGCCGCCCGGCAGATGCCATCGGCCAATCAATGCAGCCACATAAATAGATTCCATCGGGAAAGGAAAGATCTGTATGACCATTACGGAACACATTACCGCCGTGCGGCGGGAGATGGCGGAGGCCGCCCGAGAAAGCGGCCGCAGCGAACGGGATATCATTCTGGTGGGCGCCAGCAAGATGAACGACGCCGCCGCCTGTCAGGAGGCCATCGCCGCCGGAGTGGACGCTCTGGGGGAGAACCGGGTGCAGGAGATGACCGCTAAGCTGGCTCAGAACGCCTATGACGGAGCGCCCCTGCACTTCATCGGCCATCTGCAGCGCAACAAGGTGCGGCAGGTGGTGGGCAAGGCCGCTCTCATCCAATCCATCGGCTCCGAGGCCCTGCTGCGGGAGGTGGAGAAGGAGGCTGCCCGGCAGCAGCTGGTGCAGGATATCCTGCTGGAGGTGAACATCGGCGGTGAGGAGGCCAAGAGCGGCTTTGCCCCGGAGGAGACGGAGGCGGCGGCCGTTCTGGCCCGTGAGCTGCCCCATGTCCGGGTCCGGGGACTGATGACCATCCCGCCGGTGGAGACGGTCCCCCACGGCAATCTGGTATATTTCGAGAAAATGCACCGTCTTTATGTTGACATAAACGGGAAAATATACGATAATAAATTAGAATACATCTCCATGGGCATGAGCGGCGACTTTGCCGATGCCATCCGGGCCGGCAGCAATATGGTCCGGGTGGGGACTGCTATTTTCGGTGCCAGGGATTATACCAAATAAAGAAACAGGAGGGTCTTTCCATGAGCCTGATGGACGAATTTAAGAAAATCATTCATCCCTATGACGATGAGGATGACGATTACGAGGAGGATGTGGGCCGTGACAGCGAGCCGACCTACTTCGAACCCCGTGAACCCCGTGAGTCCTCCCGCCGCAAGGAGGTCCCTGCGGAGGAGCGGCGCAACAAGGTGGTGAACATCCACGCCACCACCCAGCTGAAGGTGGTGCTGGTAAAGCCGGAGCGCTTTGAAAACGCCTCGGAGATCGCTGACCATCTGCGGGAAAAGCGCACGGTGGTGCTGAATCTGGAGGGTACCAACAAGGATGTGGCCCGGCGGCTGGTGGATTTCCTCTCCGGCGTGGCCTACGCCGGTGACGGGAAGATCAAGAAGGTCTCCACCAATACCTATATCATCACGCCCTATTCCGTGGATCTCATGGGCGACCTGATCGACGAGCTGGAGAACAACGGCCTGTACCTGTAAGGGCCGGATAGAGATGTAAATCGGAGGGATAGATCATGTTTACACCGCAGGAAGTTTCCGAAAAGACGTTCCCCAAGGCATCCGGCTTCAACAACGGCTACGGCATGGCCGCCGTGGACGAGTTTCTGGATGCGCTGACGGAGGATTATACCGCCCTGTACAAGGACAACGCCGCCCTGAAGGCCAAGCTGAAGGTGCTGGCGGAGAAGGTGGAGGAGTATCGGGCCACCGAGGACGCCATGCGCTCCACCCTGCTGTCGGCCCAGCGGATGGCGGCCCAGATGGTCTCCGACGCACAGGCCCAGCGAGACAAGATGCTCTCGGACGCTCAGGAGGAGGCCAACCGGCAGGTGGCCCAGCTGGAGCAGCAGGTGGCGCAGGCCCAGCACAAGCTGACCATGGCCCAGAACAGCCTGTCCGATTTCCTGCGCCGCAGCGCAGACCTCTGCGCCCAGCAGGTGAGCTTCCTGCGCTCTCTGCCGGAGGCAGAGGTGGAGGAGGGCCAGCCTGTGACCCTGCCCGCCTCGGAGGAGGGCCGTGTCCCCGTGGCAGACGCTGCGGAGGAGCCCGCCGCACCGGTGGAGGAAGCTCCCGCAGAGGAAGCCGAGGCTCCGGCAGAAGAACCCACCCCGCAGGAGGCCCCGGCGGAGGAGCCCGCCAAGACGGAGTCCCCCTTCTCGGCGGACTTCAATCTGGACGACCTGAAGTTCGGGCGCAACTATAACAGCGAACACTAAATACCGTGGGGCGGCTCCTGTGAGCCGCCCCTGCTTGCTATCTGCTATCCAACCCATCAAAGGAGTGACACTATGACCCGCCCCATCATCGCCCTGTTGTACGATTTTGACAAGACCCTGTGTACCACGGACATGGAGAATTACACCTTCATCCCGGCGCTGGGATATACCCCGGCCCAGTTCTGGCAGAAGGCCAACTCCTTCGGCCGGGACAACCACATGGACGGCCTGCTGGCCTATATGTACACCATGATCCATGAGTGCCGGGAGCAGAACCGGCGGCTGGACCGGGACTTTCTGGTGCGCTGCGGACGGGACATGGTGCTCTTTCCCGGCGTGCGGGAGTGGTTCCGCCGCATCAATGACTTCGGTCGGCAACTGGAGGTGGAGATCGAACACTACGTCATCTCCTCCGGCCTGCGGGAGATCATCGAGGGCAGCGGCATCGCCCACGAGTTCCGGGAGATCTACGCCTGCGAGTTCTTCTACAACGAGGAGGGGCTGGCCTGCTGGCCCAAGCTGGACGTGAATTTCACCAACAAGACCCAGTTCGTCTACCGTATCAATAAGGGTGTGCTGGATGTGTCCGACGACAAGACCCTCAACGACTCCATGCCCGACGACAGCAAGCGCATCCCCTTCACCAACATGATCTATGTGGGGGACGGCCTGTCGGACGTGCCGTGCATGAAGATGATGCGGGCCTACGGCGGGCAGGCCATCGCCGTGTATCAGGAGGAAAACCGTCAGGGGGTGGAGGATCTGCTGAGCAAGGGCCGGGTGGACTTCATCTTCCCCGCCGACTATCGGGAGGGGACGGCGCTGGACAGCACCGTGAAAAATATCATCCGAAAAATGGCCATTTGTGACGCACTGGCGGAGGAAAACGTCGCCCAGTTCCGTCAGATCGGGCGCTCCCCCCTGCCCTATCAGGCCAGTCTCTTTGAGGAGACGTAAGAGGCCCCTTTCCAATGCGGAAAATTCTCTGCGTGTATAACGAGGTGCCATCGGGCGCAGCAAGTATCCATCAACGCCGAAAGAACAAGGCTGGCAGGTCATTGACCTGCCAGCCTTGTTCTTTATTCCCTTGGCATCCCGTATATGGGATTTTCGCCCTCTTATTCGCTCCACCAGCCCACAGATTCCAGAAACGCAAGCACATCGGCCTTGTCCTCCTGCGTGGTAAAAACATAAAGCATCATCCTGCCGCCACGAATCTTTGCTGCGAAATTCGTGGGGCTGTCCACGGCATAGACCTGACCAGTAAAGGTATTGCTCTCCGTCACCTCACCGGTGATTGGGAGGGTCGCAGCGGCATAGATGCGGCGGCAGCCGTCTGCGGAATCCAGCCTACAGAAGTCTAACCGCAAGGAGTCCTCATGCACAGAAACAGAGCGGATCAACATGGACCCGACGCCCCATCTCTGGCGAACGTCCTCCGTGGAGTCCACAGCGGTGTAGCCGGTCGCCACTGCGGCATTGCGGAACTCATCCAAGTCCGCAGCTCCCGACGTAAGGAAAAATTTCACGAAAAGGATAACGGCAACGAACGCAAGAAGCCAAGCCGCAAGTCGGGGAACCCACTGCTTCGCCGGGATTTTTGCAATGGCCGATGAATCAAATCCCGTGTCTGTCTCCGGAACCGATTTCTTCAGTTCCTCTGTGTGCGTCCTTCGCAGAAGGCTGCGAAGTAGCTCCAGCACCCCAGAGAGGAAAAAGCCCACCACTGCGATGGCCGTTCCCAAAATCAAAAGGACCAGCAGATCACGGGTATTGGGAGAGAGAATCTCCGTATTCTCTTCCGGCACTTCCGGGTTATATTTCACGGTAATGACAGTACCGACCAGACGGGGCGATGACATACGTCCTGTTCGGCCCGTATAGGTTTCTCCGTCCACGGCATACTCATATGCCATAATGTAGTAGGTACTGTGGCTGCTATGCAGTGTTGAGGAAGTGTCTTCTTCGCTGGAGACATCCGTGACCGTGGCCTCTATGGGGATCCAATCCTTCTGACGGGATTGGCCTGCATAGTCTCCAATCCCGTTTACGATCAGGTAGATGCCCACAATCATCATCACATAGCCCATGAATCGGAAGTAGGCGAATAATGATCGATTCTGCTTCCACATCGTTATGCCCTCCTTGCTCCACCAGCCCCACAGGGAGTTTTATGCCCTTGTCCCCTTACTGCTCCTTCTGGAACCGATCGGCGGCGATGAGGCGCTTCAGGGCCTCCACGCCCACCTGCACGGCGGAGGTGGTGTCCTCGCTCATGTCCTGATCCAGACCGGCGGCCTCCCGCTCCTGATTCCAAATCACATGGAAGCAGGAGCCGCAGCGGCAGCCCAGCGCATCCGCCACCACGAACAGGGCAGCGGACTCCATCTCGCTGGCCTTGACGCCCAGACGCTTCCACGCCTCCCACTTGTTCAGCAGCTCATAGGACACCGGCATCTTAGCGGGGCTGTGCTGACCGTAGAAGGCATCCTTGCACTGCACCACGCCCACCTGCGTTCGCTTGCCCAGCGCACGAGACGCCTCCACCAGCGCTGTGGTCACCTCGAAGTTGGCCACGGCGGGGTACTCGATGGGCGCATACTCCCGGCTGGTGTGCTCGAAGCGGATGGCGCCGGTGGCCACCACCACGTCGCCGGAGCGGACATCCAGATCGATGCCGCCGCAGGTACCCACCCGGATAAAGGTGTCGGCGCCGATATTGTGCAGCTCCTCCATGGCGATGGCGGCCGAAGGGCCGCCGATGCCGGTGGAGCAGACGGAGACCTTCTCCCCCAGCAGGGTGCCGGTGTAGATGGTGTACTCCCGGTTCCGGGCCACGAAGTGTGCGTTGTCAAACAGGGCGGCGATTTTTTCGCAGCGGCCGGGGTCGCCGGGCAGGATCACATACCGGCCCACGTCGCCCTCCACACAGTGGATATGAAATTGTTTCTCCAGTTTTTGCATGAGAAATGCCTCCTGTCATTTTTTCATGGAATGCTCTTTGATTATACTTCATTCTGCGGCACGGCGCAACCGTTTTGTCCGTAGGAGGGGAACAGTCACCACACCTCCACGGTGTACTTCTTCAGCTGCGTCACCGGGTGCAGATCCCGCTTGGCCTTCCGCAGGCCCAGATCCCCCATGTCCTCCTCCCGGTTCACATACGCAAGACCGTCGGCATAGGCGGTGCAGAACTGGCGGCACAGCATCTGATAGGCGCCGGGGTAGTCCCGGTCCGCCTTCTCGATGTGGATATACAGGGTGTCCCGCAGCACCTCCCCCAGCGTGAAGCCCACGATGGCCCCGTCGGCCCGGAGGACGCCGCCCACCAGACCGTACTGATCCAGATGCTCCAGCACCTCCTGCACCTTATGGTTTTCCTCCGCCGCCTCGCCGGGGGTGTAGTTGAGTTTCTTGTTCAGGGTGTGAAAAAAAGTCTCCACCTCCGCTGCATCGGTGTTGTCCAGCGGCTCGAAGCTCCAGCTTTGGCAGGTGCGGAGGAAGCGGCTGATGTGGTTGCGCTGGCCGCTGAACTTCTTGCCGGACAGCTGGATCATCTCCTCAGCGGAGTACAGATAGTCGGCAAAATTCTCCTCCTCCGTGATCTCCACCCGGCCCGGCAGCGCCCGGAACAGGGGCAGCTCCGCCTCCGGGATGGTGCAGAACCGCACCGGCCGCTCCGGGTGGCGGGTCAGGCACTGCCGCAGTCCGGCGGGGATATCCTCCCCCAGGGGCAGGTTGTAGTAGAGATTTCCGTCCTCACCGGTGAGAGTGGAGTACAGCACGCCGTCCTTCACCTGCCACGCCATGTGGAAGTAGTCCCGCCACATGAACATCCCGCCTACGGTGAAGTCGCAAGTATTTGTGGTGACGAAGCGGAAATATGGGGCGATCACCGGAATATCATCGATGGTCATTTTCTGAAAAGGCATATGGTATCACTCGCTTTCTGGCCTCTCCGCCGGGGAAAAATCCCAGATATTATACCAGACCCCGCCGCCGGAATCAAGGGGAAGCTCCTGTCGTGGCTGCGGGGCATTCTTCCGTCATTACAAGGCCGCTTTGCAAATGTGTCGTATTTTGTCTCCGGCCAGTGGCTTTTTCTTTTTGCCTCCGGCGGGTAACTTTCTGCCAATAGCAGCAGAAAGTCACCGTCGAAGACAAAAGAAGAACGGACTGCCCTACATCTGCCCTCAGGACAAGCCTCCTCCCCCCCACACATCAAATTTTTACAAATTCTTCATATTTCTCCGGCTTTGTCAAAATTTCTTGATAGAAAATGCCGGTGTCCGGATGCAGAATCAAATATTTTTGACAAAATGCAACTCATTGCTTTTACCGTCCCTCAAAATCCCCGAAAAATCGCCGTTTCTCATGCTGGCACGTCACTTGCTATTATTATGGGCAGACGGTCCACGGACCGCAGAATTTATGTTTCACTCTTCGAGTGAGGAAAGGACGACATATGGAGTTTTCACCTACCCTATTGGCCATCGTTCCCCCTCTGCTGGCCATCCTCCTGGCGGTCATCACACGCCAGGTCGTGCTGTCTCTGTTCATTGCCGTGTTCGTCGGCGCCGTGATGCTGTGCGGCGGTAATCTGTGGGAGGGCTTTTACAGCACCTTCTTCGATTACATCCTCCCCGGCTTCGAGGATACCGACCACCAGCGCATCCTGGCGCTGACCACCTTCTGCGGCGGTTTGTCGCTGCTGCTGGAAAAGAACGGAGGCGCCCAAGCCTTCGCCAATGCCGTCAGCCACGGCGCCGGCAAGACCCGCCGGGGCGCTCAGGTGCTGACTTGGCTGGGCGGCGTGTTCGTCTGGTTCTCCGATTCCACCAACCCCGTGCTGGTGGGCCCCATCTGCCGCAGCTTTACCGATAAGGTAAAGGTCTCCCGTGAGAAGCTGGCCTACATCGTGGACTCCACCACGGCGGCCGTCCCCACTCTGTTCCCCATCTCCGCCTGGGGCGCTTACATCATCGGCCTCATCGCCACCTTCTACACCTCCACCGGCTATAACGGCAATCCTCAGGTAGACTTCGCGGCCGGTATCCCCTATCAGTACTACACCATCGGCTCCATCCTCATGGTGCTCATCATCGCCGTCACCGGCTGGGACTACGGCCCCATGAAGAAGGCCGAGGACCGTGCGCTGCTCACCGGCAAGCTGTACCGTGACGGCGCCGAGATCCGCCGTGAGATCGAGCAGGAGGATCTTCCGGAAGGTGCCAAGCCCTCCATCTGGAATATGCTGGTTCCCGTCATCGTGCTGCTGGTGTTCATCTTCGTGGGCCTGTTCTACACCGGTGACATCAAGACCAATGGCTTCTTTGGTGCGCTGGCCGCCGGCAGCTCCCTGCGTGCGCTGGATACCGCCTTCATTCTGGCCTCCATCGCCGCCATCATCATGGGCATGATCAGCAAGGTCTGGAACTTCAAGAAGGCCCTGAGCACCTTCATCGAGGGCTGCACGGGCATGATGGAGGTCCTGATGATCCTCATGCTGGCCTGGGGCATCGGCAGCATCTGCTCCGCCTGCGGCACTTCCACTTGGATCGTCAGCACCTGCGAGAGCTTCCTGACCCCCACCTCTATGTGCGCTATCATCTTCATCGCTACCTGCCTGACCTCCTTCTCCACCGGCAGCTCCTGGAGCGTATTCGCCATCTTCATCCCCATCGCCGTGCCTCTGGCCATCTCCATCGGTGCCCCCGTAGGCATGGCCATCGGCGTGGTGCTGTCCGGCGGTATCTTCGGCGACCACTGCTCCCCCATCTCCGACACCACCGTCATGTCCTCCATGGGCTCCTCCTGCGACCACATCGACCACGTGCGCACGCAGCTGCCCTATGCTCTGACGGTTGCCGGATCGTCTCTGGTTGGCTATGTCGTCAGCGGCCTGATGAAAGGCGGTGCCTTCGTGGGACTTGCCATCACGCTGGTGCTCATCTGCCTGGTGTCCTTCCTGCTGAACAAGCACGTAGGCCGTGGTAAGGATGCCAAGGCCCCTCAGGACGCCGCCTGATCCCATCCAACTTTTGGACACGAATAGGAGGATATAACCGTGAAAATTATCGACGCTAAGCTGCAGGTGGTGGAAGTCCCCCTGCCCCATCCCTTCCCCTCCACCTGGAACCCCGGCAATCCGGAGACCAAGCTGTTCGTTACCATCGCTGAGATCATCACCGATGACGGTATCCACGGCTACGGTGCCGCCTGCGACTCCTCCCAGCTGCTGGCGGGTATCTGGGACACCCACATCCGCCCGCTGGTCATCGGCAAGGAGATCACGCAGGTAGAGGCCATCAACACCGGCCTCGTCAACGCCTCCCTGTACGCCTACCGCCCCTGGTGCGTGGAGGTAGCCGTGTGGGATGCACTGGGCAAATACGCCAACCTCCCCATCTATAAGATGCTGGGCGGCGTGCAGGACAAGGTCCTGGCCTACGCCAGCACCGGCTCCCTGAAGTCCGTGGAGGAGCGTGTGGAGGACGCCGAGCGGTTTATTGCCGAGGGCTTCAAGATGATGAAGCTCCGTGCTCACCACGACGATCCCTTTGAGGACGTCCGTATCATCGCCGAGATCAAAAAGCGGGTAGGCGACAAGCTGAAGATCGCCGTGGACGCCAATCAGGGCTGGTTCTTCACCGGCAAGCGGGCCGTGGCTAAGTGGGATCTGAAGAAGGCTCTGAACGTGTGCCGTGCCTTCGAGGAGATCGGCATCGAGTGGATCGAGGAGCCGCTGTACGGCTACGACTTCGAGGGTCTGGCAGAGCTGCGCAAGCGCACCACCCTCCATGTGGCCGGCGGCGAGCTGAACGCTCAGGTCCACGAGTACCGTGACCTCATCAAGCACAACTGCTTCGACATCTATCAGATGGACGTGGTGCTCTCCGGCGGCTTCGTGCAGAACCGGAAGGTAGCAGCCATGGCGGAGGCGGAGAACAAGATCTACACCCCCCACACCTGGACTCATGGTATGGGTATGGCCGCCGCCCTGCATATGGCGGGCGCCGTCAGCAACTGCCCCTTCATCGAGTACTGCTACGATCCCCCCTACTGGCCCTACGAGGTGCGTGACATGATGCTCACGGAGCCTCTGGTGGTGGATAAGGACGGCTACATCGCCGTGCCCCAGAAGCCGGGCCTCGGTGTGGAGATCAACCACGAGCTTATGGACAAGTACACCGTGCTGCGGAAGTGATCCAATCCCACTCCCACAGGTGAAAGCAACAGCGGGGAGCCATTCGGCTCCCCGCTGTTGCTTTCAAAAATTAGCTTATGCTGTTACTCCCGGCGGCCCGCCGTGCCGGGGATGCCCAGCTCCTCCCGGTACTTGGCCACAGTGCGCCGGGACAGGACGCAGCCCTTCTGCTCCAGCAGACACCGCAGCTTTTCATCCGACAGGGGATGAGCCTTGTCCTCCCCGTCGATCAGCTCCCGCAGCTGCAGCAGCACCGCCCGGCGGCTGACATCGCTGCCGTCCGGGGCCGGAGCGGAGAAAAAGTAGCTTAGGGGGAACACCCCCTGCCGGCACTGGAGGTACTTATCCTTCACCGCACGGCTGACGGTGGACAGATGCACGTCCAGCGCCTGTGCCGCTTCCGTCATGTACATGGGCCGCAGGGCACGGGGGCCGTCTCGGAAAAATGCCTGCTGCCCCGCCGCCACGAACCGGGCGCAGCGCAGCATGGTGCTCTCCCGCTGCCGCAGGGCAAACAACACGTTCTCCGCCTGCACCAGCTTCTCCGCCAGATACTTTTTGACCTCCGGATCATCCGTCTGGCGGTACAGATCCTGATAATACCGGTTCAGGTGCAGCATGGGGGCCGGACGCCGATGGTCGTCGCAGACGAACTCCCCCTCCTGCTCCACCACAAACACATCCGGGTACACCATGGGGGCCGGCTCCGGCGGGCTGAACTGTCGCCCCGGCCGGGGATCCAGCTGCCGGATGCGCTGCTGGGCCCGGCGCACCTCCTCCTGCGAGATGTGCAGGGTCTGTGCGATCTGGTGATAGCGGTTCTTGGCCAGTGCCTCCAGATGATGCAGCACGATCTGGGTGGCGGGGCCGTCATCTCCGATGCGCTGCAGCTGCAGGTACAGGCACTGGCTCAGATCCGCAGCCCCCACCCCCGCCGGCTCCAGCGTCTGCAGCCGTGCGATGCTGCGGCGCAGCTCCTCCTCCGGCACACCAGCTTCCTCCGTCGGCACGGTGAGGTACCCGCTGTCCTCCAGACAGCCCACCAGATAGTAAAGCAGCTGCCGCTGCCTCTCCGGCACCTCCAGTCCGGCGATCTGGCGGCACAGAAAACTCTCCAACGTCTCCGCCAGACCTCCGTCGGTGCCGATGCGGTTCATGGGGGAATCCTCTTCCTCCTGATTGGGCCGCTCATAGTAGCTGTTCTGGCGGTCGTTTTCCTCCAGCCAGCGCCAGCGGTCCAGCCAGCGCTCGGCCTGTCTGGTCAGGGGCTCCTCCTCGTGGGGCAGCTCCAGCTCCACCGTGGGGTTCTCCTGTGCCACGCTCTCCAGATACTCTCGCATCTCCAGCCGCCCCATTTGCAGCAGCCGCAGGCTGTGCAGCTGCCGCATGGACAGCTGTTGCTCCTGCCTCAGCTCCAGCTCCACTGTGCTTCCCTCCCCAATTTCCCTGCACGGGATTTTTTTGTTATTATAGTACATCCCCCGCCCCGGTGCAAGCCGTT
>OLOQ01002788.1_pt1 | contig 13634 bp, 8 predicted proteins | sample 1673101 | NCBI WGS metagenome assembly OLOQ01 (sample SAMEA3136754, study PRJEB25190) | human gut metagenome | biome: human gut; feature: human-associated habitat; material: faeces | place: Austria | collected 2013 | reverse complement strand
CCAGCATGATATCCGTACCACGGCCGGCCATGTTGGTGGCCACGGTGACGGCGCCGAACTTACCGGCCTGCGCCACGATCTCGGCTTCCTTCTCGTGGTTCTTGGCGTTCAGCAGATTGCAGGGGATACCCTCACGCTGCAGCATATGGCCCAGCAGCTCGTTCTTCTCAATGGAGACCGTACCCACCAGCACAGGCTGGCCCTTGGCGTGGCACTCCTTTACCTGCTTGATGACGGCGCGGTATTTGCCGTTCTCGGTCTTATACACGCTGTCGTCGTAGTCGATACGGGCGATGGGGCGGTTAGTGGGGATCTCCACGATATCCAGCTTGTAGATGGTGGCGAATTCCTCCTCCTCCGTCATGGCCGTACCGGTCATACCGGACAGCTTGGTGTACATACGGAAGTAGTTCTGGAAGGTGATGGTGGCCAGCGTCTTGCTCTCCCGCTGCACCTGCACCTTTTCCTTGGCCTCGATGGCCTGATGCAGACCCTCGCTGTAGCGGCGGCCGAACATCAGACGGCCGGTGAACTCGTCCACGATGACGATCTCGCCGTCCTTCACCACGTAGTCCACATCGCGCTTCATGATGCCGTAGGCACGGATGGCCTGATTGATGTGGTGGGAGATGGTGCTGTTTTCCGGGTCGCCCAGATTGTCCAGATGGAAGAATTCCTCCGCCTTGGCGATGCCGCGGGCGGTCAGGGTGACGCTCTTGGCCTTTTCATCCACGATGTAGTCGGCGTCGATGTTGGGATCTTCCTCCTCCTTGCTGTCCGTCTCCACGATGACGAAGCGCTTCAGCTTGCGGGCGAAAGCGTCGGCCATGTCGTACAGCTGGGTGGACTTGTCGCCCTGACCGGAAATGATCAGGGGGGTGCGGGCTTCATCGATCAGGATGGAGTCCACCTCGTCCACGATGGCGAAGTTGTGGCCCCGCTGCACCAGCTCACTGGAGTAGATGGCCATGTTGTCACGCAGATAGTCAAAGCCCATCTCGTTATTGGTGCCGTAGGTGATGTCGGCATTGTAGGCCTTCTGCCGCTCCTCCTTGGTGAGGTCGTGGATGATAAGCCCCACGGTCAGACCCAGGAAGCGGTGTACCTTGCCCATCCATTCAGAGTCACGCTTGGCCAGATAGTCGTTGACGGTGACGATGTGCACGCCCTTGCCGGTCAGCGCGTTCAGATAGGCGGGCAGCGTGGCCACCAGCGTCTTACCTTCACCGGTCTTCATCTCGGCGATGCGGCCCTGATGCAGCACGATGCCGCCCACCAGTTGCACCGGATAGGGGCGCAGGCCCAGCACGCGGTCCGCCGCCTCGCGGACGGTGGCAAAGGCCTCCGGCAGAATGTCGTCCAGCGTTTCGCCGTTGGCCAGACGCTCTTTGAACTCCGGCGTCTTGGCCTGAAGCTGCGCGTCGGTCATGGCCTTGTACTCGGCTTCCATGCCCTCAATCTTGTGGACGATGGGCCAGATGGATTTCAGCTCACGTTCGGAATAGGTTCCGAAGATCTTGGTAATCAGTCCCATGTATTTTGATCCTTTCTGTGAAAAGAATTCATGCATCACATAGTAATACAAATATCAGTATATCATACTTGTATGCCAGATGCAAAGGAAATTTGACGAACCGCCGCCCCAGTGCTGTTTAAGGGGAATTACGGCTTGCCTACGGCGGGGAAACGTGGTATGATAACAGATAACTTATCATAGCAGAAAATTTGACCAAATCTGTGAACTTTTTGGAAAGGATGTACGCCATGAAGCTGAGCTTTTTCGGCGCTGACCAGTGCGTCACCGGCAGCTGCCATTGTCTGGAGGTCAACGGGAAGCACATTCTCATCGACTGCGGCTTGCAGCAGGGACGGGACGAGGTGGACAACGCCACGCTGCCCTTCCATCCCGGCAGCATCGACGCAGTGCTGGTGACCCACGCCCATATCGACCACTCCGGCCGTATCCCCATGCTGATCAAGAACGGCTTTCAGGGGAAGATCATCACCACCCGGCTGACGGCCAATCTGCTGAATATCATGCTGGCGGACTCTGCCCACATTCAGGAGAGCGACGCCGAGTATCAGAACCGCAAGAACCAGCGCGCCGGCCGCCCCAACGTGGAGCCGCTGTACACCGTGGCGGACGCCATGCGTGTGCCGGAATTTTTGCAGACCTGCGAGTATCACCAGACCGTGGACGTGTGCGAGGGCGTGAAGGCCACGTTTATCGACGCGGGCCATCTGCTGGGCAGCGCCTCCATCCTCATGGAGCTGACCGAGGGCGGCGAGAAGCGCAACATCGTGTTCTCCGGCGATATCGGCAACGTGGATCAGCCCATCATCCGGGATCCTCAGTTCTTCGGCGGGGCGGACTATGTGGTGATGGAGAGCACCTACGGCAACCGCAACCACACCGAGGTGTGGAGCTATACCGACGATCTGGCCCAGATCATCGACGAGACGCTGGGCCGGGGCGGCAATGTGGTGATCCCCTCCTTCGCCGTGGGCCGCACTCAGGAGCTTTTGTACTTCATTCGGGAGATCAAGGATCGTCATTTGGTGACCTCCGTGCAGGACTTCCCGGTGTATGTGGACTCGCCGCTGGCCAAGTCCGCCACCCGCATTTTCTGCGGTGATCTCCGGGGCTATCTGGACGAGGAAGCGCTGGCACTGGTGCAGGACGGCACCCATATGTTCAACTTCCCCGGCCTGCACCTGACGGAATCGGTGGAGGAGTCCAAGCTGCTGAACATGGACGGCACCCCCAAGGTCATCATCTCCGCCAGCGGCATGTGCGACGCGGGCCGTATCCGCCACCACCTGAAGTATAACCTGTGGCGCGCTGACAGCGCTGTGGTGTTCGTGGGCTTCCAGTCCCCCGGTACGCTGGGCCGTACCCTGCTGGACGGCGCCGCCAGCGTGAAGCTGTTCGGCGAGGATGTGGCTGTCCGGGCCAAGATCGTCAATTTCCAGGGCCTCAGCTCCCACGCTGACCGGGATCATCTGCTGGACTGGATCTCCCACTTCAAGGAGCCCAAGCCCCAGCACGTGTTCATCGTCCACGGCGACCGGGAGGTAGCGCCCCTGTTTGCCGAGACGGTCAGCGCCATGGGCTTCAACGCCCACGCGCCCCAGTATACGGAGGAGTACGACCTGATCACCTGCACCCAGCTGGCAAAGGGCTTCCTGCCGGAGCGGAAGAGAACCGTGTTCGACGGTCAGGGCAGCCGGGCCGGTGTGGTCTATCAGAAGCTTTTGCAGGCGCTGGACGCTCTGCAGGCACTGGTGCGCCGCAGCAAGGGCCGGGACAACAAGACCCTTGGCGCCATGGCCGAGGCCATCCGCAAGGTCACAGAGAAATTCGAGTTTTAATAGAACATGAAAATAGGGGAAGCCGGTGGCTTCCCCTATTTTTGAGAAAAGAGGTCACATGGAAACGCTGCAAAAAAACCAGACCGTCCGGGTGGTCATCGAGGGCTATTCCTCCGAGGGACTGGGCATCGCCCGTGTCAACGGGCAGGTGGTGTTCGTCCACCGGGCCATCCGGGGCGAGGATTGCGATATCCTCATCATGAAGGTGCTGAAGCACGCCGCCTTCGGCAAGGTGACGGCCATCCATACGCCGTCCGAGCACCGGCAGGAGCCGGACTGCCCCTACTACGGCAGGTGCGGCGGCTGCGACTTCCGCCACATGGACTATGCCGAGGAACTGGCCGCCAAACGCCAGCGGGTGCAGGACGCCCTGACCCGTCTCGGCGGCAGCGATGTACAGGTGGAGGAGATCCTGGGCGCGCCGGACACGGACTGCTACCGCAACAAGAGCCAGTATCCCATCGCGCCCAACGGTACGGTGGGCTTTTACCGCGCCCGCAGCCACGAGGTCATCGGTGTGGAGCGGTGCCGTCTGCAAATGCCGCAGGCTGACGCGGCGGCTCAGGCGGTGCGGCAGTACATCCGGCAGTTCCGGGTGCCCTGCTATGACGAGAAAACGGGCCGGGGCCTGCTGCGGCATCTGTATGTCCGTACCAACGGGGCGGGGGAGAGCCTGATCTGCCTGTTGGGCAACGGAGAACGTGCGCCCCGTGAACCGGAGCTGGTGGAGCTGCTGCGACAGGCTGTCCCCAGCGCGGTGGGTATCGTCTGGGGCGTCAACCGCAAAAAGGGCAATGTGATCCTGGGCGACAGCTACCGAACCCTGTGGGGGGAGAACACCCTGCGGGACCCCCTATGGGGACTGACGTTCCGGCTCAGCGTGCCGTCCTTCTATCAGGTGAACCGGGCACAGGCGGAGGTGCTGTACCGCAAGGCGGTGGAGTTCGCCGCCCTGACGGGGGAGGAGACGGTGCTTGACCTCTATTGCGGGGCGGGCACCATCACCCTGTGCATGGCCCAGCACTGCAAGCAGGCCATCGGCGCGGAGATCGTGCCGGAGGCCATTGACGACGCATGGCAGAACGCCAAGTCCAACGGCGTGGAGAACGTGGAGTTCTTCTGCGGCGATGCCAAGGAAACGGCGGCGGAATTGGCTCGCCGTGGGCTGCGTCCTGACGTGATCTGCGTCGACCCGCCCCGAAAGGGGCTTGCTCCGGAGGTGGTGGAGGCGGCCGCCGCCATGTCGCCCCGGCGGATCGTCTATGTGTCCTGTGACCCGGCCACGCTGGGCCGGGACGTGAAGCGCTTTGCGGAGCACGGCTATACCGCCGTCCGCGCCGCCGCAGTGGATCTGTTCCCAAAAACGGCACATGTGGAGACGGTAGTACTTTTGTCCAAACTTAATACAAAGCAACATATCGAAGTAGAGCTGAATCTGGACGAGCTGGATTTGACAGCGGCGGAGAGCAAGGCTACCTATGATGAGATTAAGGCATATGTGCTGGAGAAGTATGGTTTGAAGGTGTCCAGCCTGTATATCTCCCAGGTCAAGCGGAAGTGCGGGTTGGATGTGGGACAGAACTATAACCTGTCAAAGAAGGAAGATGCTAAAGTGCCGCAGTGTCCGCCGGAAAAGGAAGCGGCGATTATGGATGCACTAAAGCATTTTCACATGGTATAATAGTGGGCAAATGTAGAAGCAAATGCCGTGCACCAGTTTTCGAACCGGTGCGCGGCATTTTGGTAATAAGATCAAAATGGCAACTCTTGATAATGTTTATCTTTGATTGCTTGGAGCGCCTCTTGTATTCCTTTTGGACAGTTAAAAAGCAAGTTTCGTATTGATGGATACAGAGAATATTCCCGTGGATTCCCATAACTTGTCCAACTGCTTTCATGAACGAGGTTATTTTGAATTAAAAACTGTAGAGAAGTCCCATAGTTGCTTGAAAGAGTAGAGTCAAGTGAATGCTTGATCTCCCATTGCTGAATATTTCTAATCTGTCCTTCCGCCATCCAACGATCGCCAAAAGACTCGATTCTTTCATCAACAATGTAGCAAATAAATAAAAGCGTTACTGAGTCCAATGTATTGGCGTTCCATAGTTTCATAAACATATCAGAGGCTAATTTTCTATGCTTGTCTACATACTCCTTCAATCCAGTGAGCAGAGACTGTGCGTTTGCGGAGTATTTTCGAAATAAATCAATCCCCAATTCCAGCGTATCATCAACCACGGAACCGCCACCAACGGAGGATAGCAAATCAAAGGCATTGTCGATATTAACTTCGAAAATCTCGTCAGTATATAGCCAAGTTCTAACCATATCTTTAGAAACCTTACGAACGTTATTTCGGATTATGTAATACAGCACAATCCGTTCATCATCAGTTGTAATTTCCAAACGATCAGAAGATAACATAACGGAAGGTTCAAATGTTTGCGATTCCCTTGTCTTTAGAAAATCGGCATATCTCCCTTTGAGTTTAGCGCTTTCATGTGTAATAATTCCGACTTTTGTACGTGGCGCAGAAACCGCTTCGCTTACAACATCGTAAATGTAAGGAATGTCCGTATCGGAATCCAATCTGCGCAATTTATACTCATTACTTAAGAAACCATACATATTGCTCGAATTGATTTCTGGCAACGCAATTGGAATTACCGGCACATCATCCTGATACCACAGAATACCTGCTTCATTCAAGCAGTAGGCACTTTGGTAGTAGTCAGTTGAAAGAATAGCAATGTTGACTACACTTTTTTTCAAGGCAGTTTTTACTTCTCCAGAAATCTTTTCATTTATGTCATTGCCAGGTAATGAGGAACAAAACACAGTTTCGCGCGGTATTCCTGTACCTGAGAAAAAATCAAGTAGCATATCAGCAATTGCTTTATCCGTTGAACGATGACTTATGAAAATAATCGGGCTCACCTTCTTTTTTTGCGAAAAATGTGCTGTTTTCTGAGCTTCGTATTCAGCAAGCTGTTCCCTATAAGTCCTGGCAGAATTAGTTAGCGTAAGGTAATAGGGTACATTATCTGCCCACTGCACATTGATATATCCTCTTTCGCGCAGTTCTCTAAGCATACCGCGCAATTCATCATCGTCTCGCTGAGATGCCTGTTCAAAACGAACACCTAGCATTTGGACTGGATTGTCGGCTTGAATAAGTTCTAGCAGAAGTTTTTCGGAATTTTCTGGAAGTTTTATAAAATCCATAGTTTGTCCTCACCGCGGTCTGAATGTGTTACAATCCCTTCACAATCTCCATAAACCGCTCCATAGAATACGCTCCTGGATAGTCCGGCTGCTTGGTCTCAAACACCATGTAATACTTATACTGTTTTCCGGCCAGCTTCGCCCACTGGTCGCCGATTTTGGCTTTTTCCTTGGATTCATCGTTGTCTAGGTGGTCGCCCTTTGTCTCCACCATCAGGATCTTCCCACTGTGGAGCATCACGATGATGTCCGGGTAAGCATGAACGGGACCGTTAATCTGGAAGCCCAGTCTGGAGATATTTCGGTGCCACCACTTTACATTGCCCAGCTCCGACAGTGCCCACACTACCTTGAACTCGTACTCGTTCATATCTTCTTCGGCAGTATAGAGCGATTTCGGCACCATCGAGGTAAATGCCGTTGGGGAGATCACCGCAGGTAGTGCATAGTTAGGCAGGCAGGATATCTTGTCCTGTTCCAGCCAGGTATCAAACACGTTGGAGCGGTGTTGGGCAATCAAATCCTTTACCTTCCCCTGTATCTTCACGACATAGGGGTAAGGTGACTGCTCCAACTCGGAGAGCTGATCTTCGCTCATGGTGCCGATCACCCGGTCAATGTACTCATCCAGTTCCCGGTCATTGACGCAGTTCATCTTGGACAGCTTTTGCTTGATAATACCCTTACACAGCGAGAGCCGTTTTTCCGAGGGCTGGGTGTTAAACCATTCCCGGAAGAAGGCGCTGTCTCCACCAGACAGCCTCCATGCCTTTGCGGTGCTGTCTTTGTTGTCGTCTACGTCCACCCGAGCCATCTCTGCGTTGACTGTGGTGAAATCCACGCGGGCGTCCTTGTCCCTCAGCGAGAACCCGCCCTCCAAATGCTCCAGTTGCAGGGGTTCATAGGCTTCCGAAAACAGGCTGGGGCCGGTCTCCAGCATAAACTGGGGGAAGCGCAAGGCAGCAGCTTCGTCTGCAAATTCCTCGTTTATGCGGAACTGATTCATCTTGTCACGCACCTCTAAAGGAGTCTGGCTCAAAGCGGTATTGTCGGCCTGGTTGATCTCATCTTCATAGGTTTTGTTCTGTTGCAGGGCCTGTGACAGCATGGGATCTGACTGCATGGTTCCATCCTGCACGGATTGCTCCGCCTCTAGCGTAGCCGCTTCAAAGCGCGCCTTCAAATCTGTACCGTCTACCTCTGGGAGTTCCGGTTCATCAACAGAAAGCTGCGTCAGGGAAAGTTGCTCCGATTCCGGGGCAGAGACAGCCGCTGGGGCCTCCACATCCTGCGCCCGGTAATCACGGCTGCTGAAACCGGCGCTGTTCAGCCCGGCCACCACCTTTTCTAGCGTCTGGTGAAAATCGGCGGAGGAGGTAATGACATAGGAGAGGTTCAGCACTTCACTACGATTTTTCTGCGTGTAGGGCAGGCGAAGTACACGCCCCAAAATCTGCTCTACATCCACCGCAGAAGTGCGGTTTGCCACCGTGGCCAGCACATAGGCAAAGGGACAGTCCCAGCCTTCTTTCAGCGCGTTGACAGTGATGATGTACCGAATGGGACAGTCTGGGGACAGCAAATCCACGCTTTTCAGCTCGTCCCTATCGCCTGTTTTGATAGCGATTTCACGCTCGGGAATCCCGCCGTCCACCAGTGTTTTCTTGATTTTCTCATATGTGGTACTGTCTGCATTGTTGCGGGGCTGCGCCTGGAACAAGACGATAGGGCGGATATAGCGTCCGCTGGTTTCCTGTTCGCGTTTGGCCTGAGCCTCCAGCTTGGCACGGATGGCGATGGCATCCCCATATACATCCACCTGGGACCGGCGGTTATAGACGATGACCGGCAGCTTGACCATGTTGGCCTTTTTCAGCCGTGCAGCGTCCACAAAGGCGATGATGTTGCTTTTCTTTTTGGGCGTGGCGGTCAGGTCAAACACAAAGCTGGGGTTGAAATTTTTCAGCATTTCCACGCTCAAATCCGAGGTGGCATGATGGCTTTCGTCCACGATGACCACCGGATTCAGATAGCGGATCACCTGGATCAGCGCCGTCTCATCGGTGTCGGCCAGCAAAACCGATGGGTCGTCCATCCACTTAGAAAAGTCAGCCAGGTAACCGTTTTCCTGGTAAGCTTTGCGCCCTTCCTTTTTGCTGGTGCGGAAGGAATCATAGCTGAAGACAAACAGGGAGAGCTGTTCTGTGACGACAGAAGGGGTGAAATTCTGCCCCATGAGCGCCTGCTCTTTGGAGTACACCTGTACCCGCCCGCCAAAATCCACATCCAGCCGCTGCCGGTAGGGATGGTCCGGGTTTTCAAGCGCCTTGCGGGTCTGGGTCAGAATGGCTTCGGAGGGCACCAGCCACACCACAGCCTTGGCCCGGCGCTGAGGCATGGCATCAAAAATCGTGCGCAAAGAACTGGCGGCGATGTAGGTCTTGCCGCCGCCGGTAGGCACCTTGGCGCACACATGAGGCACGCCGGGGAGAACATCCACATAGTTGGGCATACCGCCAAAACCCACCAGAACATTCTTTTCGTTCCAGAGGGCTTGATACGCCTTTGCCGGGCTTTGCAGCTCCACCACCAGCTCCAGATAGCGCGCAAGATCGGCAATGACTTCTTTCTGATACGATTTCAGTTCCATTTCTTCACGCTCCTTTACAGCCGGGCAATATCCCGTGGAATTTTCTTGAAGGTGATATTGTGCTTGCGCAGCGTCTCCTGTGGGATAGCGCACAGGTCAGCGTAGATGGTGTAGCCCTCGGCTTTGGTCTGGATGGTAGCTAAAAAGGCATGATCCAGTGTGGTGACGCTTTCCCGCTTATAATAAAAGTAATAGGCAGTGTTGCGGCACAAACCCATGAAATAGGGCTCGTCCACGGGCTGCTCAGCAGATAGAGACTCTTTGGTCTCCATATAGTAGACGTATTCCCGAATCTTCTGCAAGCCCACTTCCTCGTTGAGGTTTCCATCCGGCATCAAAAGAACTGGTCCTAGCTCGTAGTAACTGAAATTGCCGCCGGTACCCTTCACGGCTTTTTTACCCTCTCCATAGCCGTCAATCACACGCTTGACACGCTCGGCGGTAATGTTGTCGGCGTAGTCCATCATTTCTACCAGGATGAATTTACGGTTGCCGCCGTCGGCCTTGTTCATATTCAGCACAGCATGGGCAGTAGTGCCTGAACCAGCAAAGGAGTCGAGAACTATATCTTTATCTGAAGCTATCCATTTTACAATTCTATCGAGTAATAAAACGCTTTTTTCTGTATCAAATCCAGCATATGAACCAGACAAAAGAATGTCCATCCAGTTGTCGCTCAATAGTTTCCCGGATTGTGGCGGTACATAATACTGGATCGTGCCCGTTTCATTCATTCGGACAAAGTCCAGTTTTTCATTGGTCGCCATCAGATGCTCAATATAGTAATCATCAATGGACATCTTATCTGCATATTCAGAAAGAAATTTTTCATAATTTTTAGTTGCTTTGCTGGCTCTTGTTTTTTCCCATCTCCATTGACCTTTTTCTGGGCAGTATCCAAAGATTTCATATCGCATAGTAGGTCTATCTGTTCCACGCCAAAATGTATCCCATTTTCCTGCTTTTTCAATTTCAAAGTCTTTGGAAAGTTTGGGAAGTTTAGCTTGAGGATTCTTAGAATACAAGTAAATATACTCATGCCCTAGTGATAACGCCTGCACAGTTTCAAACTGGGCCTGAACATTTTTGATACCTCGACGCACAGAAATACAATTTCTAAAATTTGCAACCCCAAATATTTCATCCATGATACATTTGAGATTTGCATATTCAAAAACATCAATACTTACAAAAATAAATCCATCTTCTGCCAAAAGCCGTTGCAACAGCTTCAGGCGGGGATACATCATGCACAACCATTTATCATGCCGAGAAAGATCCTCGCCTTCTCTGCCCACCACTTCACCCAGCCACTTTTTGATCTTGGGATCATTGACGTTATCGTTATACACCCAGCCTTCATTGCCGGTGTTGTAGGGTGGATCGATGTAGATACACTTCACTTTGCCTTCGTACCGGGGCAGCAAGGCTTTCAGCGCCTCCAGGTTATCACCGTGGATAATCATGTTTTCACTGCCATTATCCTCGGTGTGCTGTCCGGCTTCATCATAGCTGTACTGGCGCTCCAACACCCGATAAGGCACCTCCTGGTGGTGATTTACCACCTTATCTTTTCCAATCCATTCAAGTGTTGGCATGGGAATTATCCTCCTGTCGGTTTGGTGCTTGATTGGCTGCGTTAGTATTTATCATTTGAGCAAACGCACCAGCTACCTTTGCAAGCTCTGTCTGTCCTTTTTGGATGATCTGTTGCTGATCCATTGCCTCCATCATCCCTTTCGGAACATACGGATTCTGAATGGTTTCCCATGTGATTTTATCCTTATATCCAAGAGAAATAGCCATTTTCTCAAGTAATTTATCTTGTGCTTGCTGCATTTGCTTTAACTGTATTTCATCTGGGTCCTTGACACAAAGTGCATGATAGTATTCACTCCAAGCCTGTCGAACATTTTTATCATCCGAAAAAACAATATCAATAATGTTCATGGCTCGTGTACTTTCTACAGACCATCCTACTCGATTTATCATCAACGTCTTAAATATATCCATTTTATCTTTCCGTCTTTGAGCCCGCTCTTGAAGCTATTGGCCAACAAATACAGCAACCACAGGAATAAGCAATACCGCGATTAAGTTTAGAATTGTCATGATTATTTCAAATATAGTCATTGCGTTTTTCTCCCTTTCTTTTCCTCTTGACATTTCGGGAAAATATCCACAACATCTCCAATATTGACTCCGAGTACGCCGCAAATTTTCCCCAGCGTTTCCAATGTCACTTCTTCATCTCGGTTCAGTTTTGTCATGGTGTTGGGGGCGATCCCCGCTGCTCGCCGCAGATCAGCCTTGCTCATTTTTCGGTCAATGAGCAGTTTCCAGAGTTTATTGTAAGAGATGACCATATTGGTGCCCTCCGGTCAGAGAATTCGACTTTTTTATTATATCAGATATTGACGCTTGGGACAATTGGTTTTCGCACCCCCATGCGAAAATAGTCAACCAAGGCCGAGGGTTCTGCAAGGCTTCTTCGTAGGCTCTGTCCAGCCACCGCTGAACAAATACAGGCACAGAAATCTGCCCGCTATACGGGCAAATCTCTGTGCCTGTTTTGCCTGTTCGGGCAGAGGAGCATCCATTGTGTGGGAACAGGATGGATAGTCACTGCACGGACAGGCGGGGTGTCCAGAGGGGCGCAGCCTCTTTGGCTCTGGGTTTCCAATAGGGGCGAGCAGCATCCCTGTTGGCACACGATTTTCCGTAGGAAAGTCTAGTGTGTTATACCTTTGTGGAGCAGATGGCAGCCGGAATTGTAGCACGCCCCGGAAAGTGTGGCTACAGTTGCGGCGTTCTGGCGGGAAAGGTTGCCCCTTACGGGGCGGCATGAGCGACAGAAAAAGGATGGCAGGCGGTGCGAATATGCACTGTCTGCCATCCTTGTCATCTGCGGAACAAAGGTATATCAAAGCCCCGTCAGCAGCTGCTTACCATCGTATCAGAACCACCACGGCAGCTTCCCGCGCAGACTGTCCATCGCCTCGCCCTCAACCTTCTTCGTCCGGCTCTCGCTGAGATGGAAATGGAGTGCTGTGCCGATCAGCGGGTGCTCAATACCATCGGTAAATCCATAGCGATACAGCAGATAAGTCTGCTCTCTGGCAGTCAGCTTGTCCATCGCCGCATACAATTCCATTAGCTGTTCTTTTTGGATATAGATTTGCTCTGGCGTTTGAGTGTAAGGGTCGGCTATGGCTTCGATTCGCAGCATCCGTTCATCATCTGAGAGAACGTCATCCAGATATACTCTCTGGAAGCCGGGGCCGTCTTTCTTATCCACCATCCGTTGTTCAAACTGAGCGAGGGCTGCGCGAATGCAGTCCGTCATGGCATTGCGGATTGCCGGTGCCGCATAGGTCAGGAATTTCATACCCCGTCCGGCGTCAAATAAAGGAATCGCGTTCAGCAGGCCGATACTTCCCTCCTGCACTAAATCATCTAAATCCATTCCAATATCATTTTCATCCAGACCCATGCTCCGGTATTGCTCCAACGCGATTTTTCGGATGAATCCCAGATTGTTTTCCAGCAAAATATCACGGGCAGCCGTATCCCCTGCCTGCGCCAGCTTGCACAGCCGCTCATTGCTCAGGGCCGGCATTTTGTTTCTCCTGCGCGTGGTCTAAGGTGGATTGGAGAAATTCCGTCAACGCCTGACCAAACTTGTCCAACGCTTCCTTTTGCACACCGTCCATCCCTGCCGCGCTCTGGGTGACAGCGGCGGAAATCATTTCTGGCGTGATGGTCGGTGCCTGGACATCCTGGCCTTTTGTCAACTCGGAGAACATCTGCTGGGTGATGCCCTTGGTCAAGGTTTGTGCCGCCGTAAAATCGTTACCGATTTCTTTCTTCACTTCCCGCAGTGCCGCCATGAAAGTATTCTGTATCATCGTCAGGTCTGCCTGATAGACAGGGACTTTCTGCCGGTTGACAGTTCTGGCAGCCTGCACAGCGGCATCCGTCTTCACATTCCGGCGCAGCATTGCACTAAGGGTAGTAAGCATCTGGTTTTGTCCGGCGAAACCAGCGGCCAGCGTATCATCAAAATATTGCTCGATCATGTAAGTGACTTCTGCAAAGCGCGGGCTTTCCAACAGGCGGTTGACAATTTCAGCATTGGCTTTCCCGGTGTACAGATTCCGTGCCGCCTGCACCGACAGGCCCAGTTCTTCAATATCAAAATTTGTCCGGTCGGGTGTATTGACTTCCCCCAGCAGGAAATCTGTGGAGACTTCAAACACTTTCGCAATACGGAGCAAATGTTCTGTGCTGATTTTATCGGTCTTACCGCTCACAAACCGGCTGATGGCGCTTTCGGTGCTGCCGATGCGGGTCGCCAGCTGTGCCTGGGTAATTTTATGTTCCTTCA
>OLOQ01002782.1_pt1 | contig 13663 bp, 12 predicted proteins | sample 1673101 | NCBI WGS metagenome assembly OLOQ01 (sample SAMEA3136754, study PRJEB25190) | human gut metagenome | biome: human gut; feature: human-associated habitat; material: faeces | place: Austria | collected 2013 | reverse complement strand
AAGTGGCTTGACTAGATTTACTATATGCGATGATGAGCCGGAGCATGGCAGATTAATAGGTAAATATATAAAGACTGAATATGCAAAGCATGTGCCAGAGACTGATATAGCAGAAGTTGTGGTATATCAGTCTCCACAAGAAATGCTTGATGAAGCGATAGAAGACACAGATATATTCATACTTGATATTGAGTGTGGAAAGTCGAGTGGATTAGATATTGCAAAGGAGATACGCAGATTAAATAAAAATGCAGGAATAGTATTCTGCACATCACATAGCAATTATGTGTATCAGGTATTCGGTCTTACTCCTATTGATTTTATAAGAAAGAATAATATTGAAAAAGATATTGTACAGACAATGTATAATATTATGGATTTTCTCAGAGAAAAAAAGAAAATACTTGTAATTGAGAAAGGCGATATAATAAGACTTTCAGATATTGTGTCTGTGAGTGTAATAAAACATGATCTTATATTCAAAAGTGAGAATGGTGAGAGAAAAATAAGAGCGAACCTGAGTACATATGAAGAGCAATTAAAACAGTTCGGTTTCATTAAGATATCACAGGGCGAGATGGTCAATAAGGATTATATAAAGGAAAGAAAAAGAGATAACCTTATTATGAAGGATGGCACAGTCTATCACATAAGCAGAAGCAGAGTCGATGAGATAAGGAGAATGTTCATATGACAGATATAATATTCGAAAGTTTCATAAATCTGTTTCAGAGTGTAGTTGTGACCGTGTTCCTTATTATTAGTCTTGGCTGTAAGGATAAGTATAATAAGAAATGTGTCAGTGCAGCCGGGATACTAATTACATTCATATATCTTACTGTATCTAATCATATTGTGTTCTTCGAGAGCGTGGGAATCTATGTATATATGGCATATTCGCTGATATTCAGCTTTGTGATACTGAGCGGAAGTGTTATTGAGAAGATATTCTATAATATAATAATGTTATGCTGCATAACAGGGGCTACTTTTTTAGGTGGCGGTTTAGTATCGTTAGTTGTAAAGAAAGATTTTCTTAATGCACATAGATATGGTACTGCTGAAAGATATGTAGGAATTATATTGGTTCAGGTAATATTATCTGTTTTGTTTGTTTTAATAATAAAATTTAAACAAATGTTAAAGGAAAAAGATAATCAATACATGCTTATAATGTCTTTGATACCGGCTATATCGGTAATAGTATGCTGCCTTATGGTATATCGATTAGATAAGAGCTATGAGATGAATGTAATATATACATTTATTGCCATGACGGGCATTATAATAATTAATGTTATCAGTATATTACTGCTTATTATGGAACAGAAGGTATATGAACAGAAAACCCGTCAGCAGGTTATGCTTAGTGCATATCAGCAGAAGGAGAAAGATATTGAATCAATACTTGATATGCACAGACAGAATAGTAAGCAGAGACATGATTTTAAGAATGTAATATTACTTATAAAAGAACTGATACGGGATGAACAGTATAATAAAGCAACAGAGATGCTTGATAAATACAGTGAAGGTTATAAGAACAATAATCTTACAGAGATTGTAAGTGATAATATTGTGCTTAATTATCTGTTGAACAGAAAGATTAACCAGTGTCGCGAGGTTGGAATTGACATGGCATGTTATATACTGGGGAATATTGCAGGTGTTGATGATATGGACTTATATATACTTCTTGAGAATCTGTGTGATAATGCTATTGAAGCAGCAGGACAATGTGAGAAGCCATCAATTAAGCTTCAGATAGCAGAGAATAATGCCAGCATGTATATAGACATAGGTAATACCACAAGTGGTAATGTATTAAAGAACAATCCACACATGAATACAACCAAGAAGGATAAGAACATGCATGGTTTCGGAATTATGAATATCAGAGATATTATTGATAAATATAATGGAACTATCAACTATGAACAGCAGGGAGATAATTATCTGATGTGCAGATGCACATTAGAAAAGGTTTGTCAATAGTTTTTTGATAAATAAAAATGTGCAGAATATGCCATATATTACCGAATATGCCAAACTACTTTTTTAAAAAATTAAATCAGCTATAATCAATGTATAAAGTGAAAGGAATTATGTATATGATTCATTCAGTTGCATTGATTATAGCTGATTTTTTGTTTTCTAAGGATGCTATTACAGAAGAAGAAAAAGAAGTATGTGCATATGGTATGGAGTTGATAATATCAGGGATTATAAGCGTAGCACTGGTGATTATCATTGGATTGATAACAGGCAATATATGGTATGCAGTTATATACAATATGATGATGATTCTTATAAGAACATATACAGGCGGATATCATGCAGATACACATGCGGGATGTAATGTATGTTACTGTGGAGTGTATCTGATTTCGTTGCTGATGCTAAGAATCCAAGTGTATATACGAGAAACTATTATCATCACATGGCTTATAGCTTTAACTGGATATCTTATAATTGTTCTTAATGCTCCATTAGAGCATCATAACAAGAAGCTTACGATTGAACAGAAAGAAAAATATATGATTGTAAGTGCAGTGCTTGGAATAGCGTCTATGCTTATATCTTTTATATTGAATATTATAGGTGTGGTTACAAGATATGGTAAGTACTCATTCTTATGCCAGATAAGCCTGTATATTAATACAATGCTTCTGATAATAGGACTGTTGCTACTATTGGGAGTTCGAAAGGAGGGTAGATTTCATGAAGAGGATTCTTAAAGGAATGGCAGAGGCAGCTAAGAAAACAGCTAAGGCTTCTGTTAATTCTGCCTCGTTTCTTAGTATGTATCAGCCTAAAGAGCCTGATGTGTTAAAGAAGAAGGAAACAAAGTAGTTGTGCATAACAGAGGCACGGGGTAACTAAAGTCATTGATATTAGATGTATCGATATGTTAAAACGAAAGAAAGTGAGGAACAAATCTATGAAAGTGAAAGGGTTATTTAAAAAAGTTATTGCAGTTGCAACTGTAGTTAGCGTTATGATATTTAGCACTATTGGAGTATATGCTAAATATAGTGATTCTACAAGTGATTATGCATACGCTGGGGACACAAGATTTTTGTATACGTTAAAAATGGATGAGTTTTCCGCATATGCATATTTAGATTCAGATGATGAAGCAGAGTTGACTTTAAATGGATATGTATTGTTTTCTGCATATTATGATAATGAAAAGTATAGCTTTTCTGCAGCAGATCAGCTTGGATATAGTATTGGAGCAGGAAGACAGACACCATTTTTGACAAGATACTCATATTGTAAATATTTTGTTGGTTCAGAAACTGGAAGTACATTTACAAATGCGAGCTTAACACCTTAGTATTAATTGGATTGATTACATTTGCAGTAAGGAGATGGTATTATGTCTGGGAAAAAGAAAAAAATTATAAGTGTTGTAATAATAAGTTTAATTCTAATTGTTATGGTAATGATTATATTAATAACAAAAGGAAATAAAAAAGATAAAACAATTAATATAGGAAAATCAATAGACGTTGATGACCAAAGTAGTTGGAGAGCAGATTCACATGTTGTAGCTGTTGCAGAATCTGGTTATTATTTTCTTGATTGGGATTATACGGAAGATTCTATAACATTGAAATATTTTGATGAAAGTTCCCATAAGACAATACCTGTATGTGCAAAAGCAGAATGCATGCATAATTCAGCAGAATGTAATGCAAAACTGGAGAAAAATTATCTGTCATCACAGCTTCATTACTATAAAGGGAATTTGTATGTTGTTAGAGTTGATAGTGGAATGGCTAAGCTTGTAAGAATAGCAAAAGATGGAAGCTTTAGAGAAGAAGTTGCCGAACTATTTCCTAATGATAATATTACATCTATATCTCTCGTATTTCATGATAATTGTGTGTATGCATATGATCATTTAGGACATACCGGAGCATTGGATAGTAGCGAGAATGATGAAGAAAAAATGATAAGGGTCGATTTGGCAACAGGAAATATAAGTGAGGTATTTTCTTATCAGGGAGCATACAGTGCAATTTATGGAGCGAGAAGTTATGGTGATAAGCTTTTTTTTCAAATATATCATTGTTCATTAGATAGAAAAACAGCTAAGGCGGATACATATTATAAATTATATTGCTATGATTATGAAACAGGAAATACTGAGAAAATATCTGATAAAAATATAGCAGATTATTTTGTCGATACGGATAATGAAACTTTATATTATTTCGTAATAGATAAAGGATTGTATTCTAGGAAATTAAGCGAGAGTGATAGCAAAATGCTGTATAATGCAGATGATACAATGGTAATGGGGTTGTTATCATATGATGGCAAAAATATATATATGTATAATGGCGGTATAGGAAGCGTATCAGATTTACGTAATCAGATTGATGAAAAAATATTTGTACTTAATACAGATGGCACATGTGTCAACACTATAAGTCTTGATAGTGAAAAAATGGGAAATTTGTATTATGGAGATGATAAATATATTTTCTTCAGTTATTCACAGAAATTGGCATATGTTGATAAGAAAAATATAATGAACAATGTTGAGATAGTGACCGTAGAATAAAATTTTAACAGAGTAACTAAAATTTTATTAACAAAATGACATTAAATGAAAGAGAGGAATAACATATGAATAAAGGTAGACTGATTAAAACAGTAGCAGCAGTTAGTGCATTAGTTATGTTAACATCTGTAACAGCATTTGCAAAACCAGGAGCTTTTGAAATGGGTAATGGAAAAATTTATTTAGATGGAGAGACTCAAAGCCCGTTTAAAAGAGCTAGTACAGGAACTATTCCTGGGGATGGAGAATCGTCTCTTACTATGCTAATAACAACACTTGATGATGGCGAAGAAGATGTAACAAGAGATGGACCATCAGTTGGAAATACAAGAATAATTCGTAGTTGGGAATATGCTGATGGTTATAAGAGTATTCACAAGATGATAAGAAACGGGCTGGGATATGCAAGTGGTTCATTAAGTTATTAAAACGCAATAGGGCATAATATTATTAATTATTATGATATTATGCCCTAATTTAGGGGGAGGAGGTTGTTATGAAGAAAATAATATTAGTAATAGTAGCATTGATATTTATGTTCACAGTAAGTGCATGTTCGGGGAAAAAAGATGTTGTATCAGATGAAAGTTCTGATTTGCTTGCTAAACCAGAGGTTACACAGGCATCAACTAAGGAAAGTGAAAGTGTTAATGGTAATTCAGGAACAGATGAGACTGGGAAATATGAGAAAATCCAGTATGGAGAGGATGAGATTTATTTTCCTATAATAAAAGAAAGTGACAAGATACGAGGTGTGCAGTACCTGTATGATGCGTATTATGCGGAAAATATGGATGTATATAAATCAATAAACCGTCCAGATGGTACTTCTTCAGTAGAAGGTAATATGCAATTAAGTTGTTGTGCAGGAGCATTACCAGATTTTGCTGTTATAACCGATGAAATGATAAATAAAAGAAATGAAATGATAGATACAAAGAATGAGCTTATTAAGAAAAGAGTATCAGAGGCATATACAAGAACTACAGAAGGGGGAGCATATAACAGAGCTCAAAAGGCTAAGTATCAGATAAATAATAATGTAGATGTACAGGCAGTGTCATTTGCTTTATATGAGAGCTTTTATGAAACGATACCTAATCTTACAGTAAATGTATATGGAATAAGTTCTTCAACATGGAATAAATATCTGCCGGAAGACGATATTTATTCTTATAATGATTTTACAGATATGATGTCAGCACTGGCTGAAAATAATTATTCAGATTGTGATAAACTCGCCAGCAGGGAAATTGATAAGAGCGGTGTATATTATATGGATTACAGTGAGTATAACAAGGATAACAGATATAAGCAGTTATTCATAGTGGCAGAATTTGATGAAATGCCAATTGATTATGCAGTGGTTATTAATGATGCCATGAATTATATCATAAGTAAACCGGAAGATTATGTTAAGTGGAAAGAGAATAATAAGGATAAGTTTATAGAGTAGTTATGCGTATACGATAAGCCGTGTAAGTTAGATGTAAGTTACATATTATATAATACAGAAAACAAGGTAGCATACAAACTAAAAGAAAAAAGGAGGCGGCTTATGAGAAAGGTATTATTAACAGCAGCATTATTTGGAGTCATGTTTACATTCAGTGCATGTTCCAGAAACAAAGATGTAGTATCAGATGAAAGTTCCAAACTGCTTGATAAACCGGAGGTTACACAGGCATCAACTAAGGAAAAAGAAAGCGGAAGCTCAGATTCAGGTAGTACTTCAGCGGACAGATACAAGAAAATTCAATATGGAGATCTTGAATTGTATCTTCCGAATATTGCAGAGGCTGACAAAAAAAGAGGCGTTCAATATGTAGATGATGCTTATTCACTGGAGGCAGATATATATGATATTTATAAAAAGATTAATAAACCTGATGGCATGAAAATAGATATTATAACAGGATTTGGTATTGCTATGCCATATCGTGAATATAGTGAAGAATTGGAAAAGCAAGTAAATGAGGCATTTAATTATACAGTATATGAAGGATTCAGTGACACAGTAGTAAGAACAGAGAAGAGTGCGTCATCCGGTAAGGATAACGATGATGATGAAATAAAACAATATACAGTTTCACCTGTTGATGTGCAGGCAATATCGTTTGCTATATATGAGGACTTTTTTGACAGTGTTCCAGATATTAAGCTGAGTATATATGGTATACCACATGAGGTGTGGAACAGATATCTTTCCGAGGACGACAGATATTCATCGAATCAGAAGAGAAACACTTTGAATACATTTAAGAATAATAGTTATTCAGAGTGTGACCTGTTAGCAGCCAGACAGATAGAGACAACAGATGTATACTATATTGATTATGCTGAATTTAATAAGGATAACAGATATAAACAGTTTCTTATGGTTCTTGAGATGGGGCATATTCCATGCGAGTATTCATTCTATATAACTGGAAATATGGGGTATGTAATGGATGAAGGCGGGGCGTCTGCATATGCCGCATGGAAGGAAGCCAATAAGGATAGGTTCATAGAATAGACGACAGGGAAATGTGACAAAAGGGGTGGATACTATAGATGAGGCTGGTTAATAAATTTATTATTATATACAGGGAGTATATAAAGAGAGCATTTGTAACGATAATGCTTATGTTCATATGTGTGATATCGTTCTATATGACAGACAGGACATGGAATACATATATGAAGAACAGATGTGAGACCGAAATAAAACGAAAGGCTTACAGTATAAGTCCCTATAATATTAATAAGATTAAATTTTCTACAAGAAGTGTTCATGCTGAGCAGAGTGACATGCTAGAAGGACTTGCTTCAATAGAAGAAATATCAGCATATGGACTGATTATAAAAAATGATGTGCAGTTTGATAATGGTTATGTAAATGTTGTAATAAGTGATTCTGATATAGCTGACATGTGTAATACAGGAGTAAGCAGGGCAGATATTGAACAGAAGCAGGCAGAGTGGGAAGGATATGACCTTGTGTGGATTGGAAGTTCATATAAGGGAGTCTATGAGATAGGACAGAGATGCCAGACAATGGCATCAGAATGTGTAGTTGTGGGATTTCTTAAGGACGACGCACAATGGCTTGTTAATGAGACAATAACACTTGAGAAACCGGATCTGTCGGAGAGTGGACTTGTGGTAACAAAGGATACATCTAAGTATGACTGGGGAGAGAGTCTGGAATACACGACACCTGTCTATTATGTCGCAGATTATAAAGACAATGATGTAATAAAGAGTAAGCTTATGGATTATCAGGCTGAGAAAGGGATAAGGGCATCTATTATTAATGAAGGAGAGCAGCTTGATAAGGATGTTAAAGACGATTCAATAACTAATGACAAGACATTTATAGCATCGGTGCTTCTGTATGTTATAGCAATAGTTGCGATATCAGCAGTTACGATTATTGAGTGTCTTATTAACAGAAGAGATTATGCAATATTCATAATTAATGGAATCAGCAGAAAAGCTGTCTATTCGATGATACTGATTAAGAATCTGATACTGATTATAGTATCTGCACTTGCTGCATGGCTGTACTGTCAGTGGGAGACATTCGGAAAGATAATAGTACAGACAGCAGGTGAGTATGGGAATGAATTAAATTATACAGCAAAGATAATGGCACACTGCATATATGTTCCTATTATTATTGCAGCAGAGGCTGTGATTATGACAGTCATATCGTGCATAGTACCTGTTGTGTATCTGCATGGAAAAGGTCTTATCGACCTTATGAAGAAATGAGGTGGCGTGAGGTATGAATATAATAAAGAGAATCATACAGAATGTATTCAGATACAGACTTACAGCATGCTTTTTCATAATAGGACAGCTTATAATGTACGTTACGATATTCGGGGCACTGGGAATATATAACAAGGCATACCAGAAGGAAGCGGACAGGCTTGCTGCACTGTATAAGAACCGTATAGAGATGTCAGTTGTATCATTGAATAAATCGGACATTTTATCGGCATGTACGGACGGAGTTACAGAAGGCAATATAAGGGCAAAGAAGGTAGGATTATATTATACGGAAAGAAAATCTTCCACTGTTGCACCGGAGATTATACTGGCAGTGAACGAAGAACTGCCATATGTGATGGAGAGTGGAAGGATTCCCGGAACATCAGAAGAAGATTATGGAAAGAGACTCGTAGCTCTCGGAAGGTCACAGTACAGATATGCGTATGAAGAAAACGGAAAGCATTATGTAACATTTGAGAATGAAACATATGAGGTTACAGGTATAATCGGCAATGAAGGCTCTGATTATTCTGACAACATGATTGTGTTCGATAACAGATGTCTTGGAGATAATGTAAGAAAATCTGTCAATGAGCTGAAGGAATACACAATTATGATTGATAGTAATACAACTGAACTTAATGATACATATGAAAAGGTATATAACAATGTATACGGAGCGGATATTAATTGTGCAATTGAGAGCCGTTCAGTATCAGGAAACGGACAGAGTACAGTTGAAAAAACTCTCCAGAAAGAGAATATCAAGATAAATAAAGTCGTGTATATTTTCTGTATTCTTAACTGTATGCTTATGTCTGAATTCTGGATTATAGAAAGAAATAAGGAATTTGCAATAAAGAGGACTTATGGCTTCGGGCAGTTAAGATTAATCGGAGGAATTGCAAGGGATATTCTTATACTTGGTGTGGCATCGCTTGTCATATATGTTCTGGTTCATCTGTTTGCAGTGGGAGTTCTTGGAATAAAGCTGTATACGATAAGCTGGAACTTAAGGCTTATAGCGTCTGTACTGTTTATTAACCTTACGGCTCTTGTGTGTACAATAATTGTTCCTGTATACAGGATAATGAAGATGAACCCGGCTGTTACATTGGAGGATATGGAATGATAAGATTAGAGAATATTACAAAGATATACAATGAAAAGGTTGATGATACTAAGGCGCTTGATGATGTAAGTCTTAAGATAGAGGACGGAGAATTCGTTGCAGTCATGGGAGCGTCAGGAAGCGGAAAGAGTACGCTTCTTAAGATTATCGGCTGCATGGATACACCTACAGCAGGAAAGTATTTCCTTGATAATACCGAGGTGACAGTGGCAAGCCGTTCACAGGTACATAAGCTGCGTAAGGAAAAGATCGGGTATGTGTTCCAGCATTTTGCACTGATGGATTATTATACGGCATATGAGAATATAGAGCTTCCGCTTCTTGCAGCCAATGTTAAGCGCAAGGAAAGAAAGAGAATTATATTAAAACAGATGGAACATCTTGGAATATTATCGGAAAGAAACAAGCTTCCGGGAAAGATGTCAGGCGGACAGCAGCAGAGAGTTGCGATAGCAAGAGCATTGGTTACTAATGCAGATATCATACTTGCCGATGAACCGACAGGAGCGCTTGACCAGAAGACAGGACATGAGGTGTTAGAGCTTCTTAAGGAAATCCCGGCGCACGCGTTCTTTGGGTGCGCGGGAAGTGCGTTCGCTGACGTTGGCAGCGGCATTTATTGCCTGCTGGTCAAGAATTTCATAGACCATACTGTCTTTGTCGTCGGCATTGATTTTTTTCAGGCCCATGGAGTCGGCAATGCCCTTGAGTTGGTCCTCGGGCATATTCTTCAGGTCGTCAATGGTGTACATAAATAGAGAAATCTATAATTTCAGTGCGTGTTCCGCAATAAAAGCATGCTTTTTTAAACCTGACGAATCCAAGAATACGAGTGGATAGGACAGTAGTTTAGCTAAGCTTGCGGAATAAAATTAATTCAGGGGGGAAGTTTGGTAGTTGAATCAGGCATTGTTAGATGCAATGACCTGAGATACGCAGGGAATTGCGCGTATGTAAATTTGCTTTTGCTTTGCAAATTTAATACTGAATTTCCAATAAAACAAGAAATGCCTCCAAAAGGTTCCTTCAAAGAATGTGTCCGGATTATGATGATTCCAACATCTTTGTATAGAGTGGATATCCCTGTATATTAGCATTCATTTTATCATCCTATGTGTATTTACAATAGGCAGACACCCTGCAGGCTGGATTATTGGGCCTGCAGGGTGTCTCTATTCACAAATCAACTAATTGAATCCTGATTTATGGGCGGGGTTGTCACTCCCACTCGATTGTTGCCGGTGGTTTGGAGGAGATGTCGTAGGTCACGCGGTTAACGCCGCGCACTTTGTTGATGATCTTTGTGGAGATTTCGGCCAGGAATTCGTAGGGGAGATGTGCCCAGTCGGCGGTCATGGCGTCGGTAGAGGTAACTGCACGCAGAGCCACGGCGCGCTCATAGGTGCGCTCGTCGCCCATCACACCCACGCTCTGCACGGGAAGAAGTATCACGCCGGCCTGCCATACCTTGTCATACAGACCGTGGTCGCGGAGTCCCTGGATGAATATATGGTCGGCTTCCTGAAGCACAGCCACTTTCTCGGGGGTGATGTCGCCGAGGATTCTCACGGCGAGTCCGGGACCCGGGAAGGGGTGGCGCGAAATGAGGTGCTCGGGCATTCCGATCTGACGTCCTACGGCGCGCACCTCGTCCTTGAAGAGCAGGCGCAGCGGCTCGCAGAGTTTCAGATTCATTTTCTCGGGAAGACCGCCCACATTGTGGTGGCTCTTTATGGTTGTTCCGGTAATGGACAGCGATTCGATGCAGTCGGGATAGATGGTGCCCTGGCCCAGCCATTTCACATCGGTGATTTTATGGGCCTCCTCGTCGAATACGTCGATGAATCCTTTGCCGATAATCTTGCGTTTCTTTTCGGGGTCGGTCACTCCGGCGAGTTCCTTGAAGAATTTTGCCGATGCGTCAACTCCTATCACGTTCAGACCGAGTCCCTCGTAATCTCTGAGTACGTCGGCGAATTCGTTTTTGCGCAGCATTCCGTGGTCAACGAATATGCAGGTGAGATTCTTGCCGATAGCATTGTTGAGGAGCACAGCAGCAACCGATGAGTCGACGCCGCCGCTCAGTCCGAGCACAACCTTGTCGTCGCCCAGCTGCTCGCGAAGAGCAGCCACGGTCGATTCTATGAAAGAAGCAGCGCTCCAGTCCTGACGCGAGCCGCACACCCCTACCACGAAGTTGCGGAGTAGCGTGAGACCGTCGGTCGAATGGAATACCTCCGGATGGAACTGCACGCCCCAGCGTTTTTCGCCTTTTACCTGATAAGCGGCTACCGGCACCTTTTCTGTTGAAGCGATAATCTCGAATCCTTCGGGAAGGGAGGTGATGGTGTCGCCGTGGCTCATCCACACCTGGCTGCCCGGCTCGATGCCGTGCAGGAGCGGGTTGGCCTCATCAACCTGCGAGAGAATGGCGCGTCCGAACTCGCGGCTGTCGGCAGGTTCAACCTTGCCACCTCCGGCCATGGCCATGAGCTGTGCTCCGTAGCAAATGCCGAGAATGGGATAGCGGCCGCGTATCTTTTCAATGTCGATTTTGAAAGCTTTCTCGTCATAAACCGAGAAGGGCGAGCCTGAAAGAATCACACCGATAACCGATGGGTCATCAAAGGGAAATTTGTTGTAAGGTAGAATTTCCGAATAAGTGTTGAGTTCGCGCACTCTCCTGCCTATAAGCTGGGTGGTCTGTGAGCCGAAATCAAGAATTACTATTTTCTGCTGCATAATATTATAGAGGAATTCAACTGAACAAAGTTAATAATTTTGCATCACAGATGCAAAGCCAGGATGCAATCCAAGCCGAGCACACTCTCTTGCATCGTTTATCCTTTGAGGGGAGCGAGTTCCGCGGGATTTCCCACAAGCCACACTATGTCGCCGGTCTGGAATTTAAGGTCGGCAGTGGGGTTGAGGAATTTATCGTTGCGGTTCACGCCCACCATCAGAGAGTGGAATTTATCGCGTATATGGCTTTGAGCAAGAGTCCTTCCGATGAGTGGGGAGCTTTCGGCCAGATGCAGTGAGGTGAGTTTCATGTCGGAAGTGTTCACTGTTTCCTTCGTTTCGGAAGGCTTTTCAACCTGCGATAAAAGCTCCTGTATCTGGTCGTCGGTTCCAATCACGCCGATAACATCACCCGGAAATATGCGTTCATTTCCGCCCGGAACCGGAATGGTGATATTGCCACGTTGGATCGACGCGACCGACGCTCCGTATTTGCGGGCGATTTCTGATTCGTCGAGCCTGCGTCCCAAAAACGGACAGCCGTAGCCCACGGTCATAAACGCCAGGTGAAGGTCGGAAATCACGTTGTTGTTGCGTCCGCTGCGGCGCAATTCGCGTTCGTTGAGATTGTTGAGGAATTTCTTCTCAATTCCCGCCATACGTTTCTTCACATTCTTGGAAATCATGAATATGAAAATCAGGAAGAATGCGATAGCTACCGTGATGCCTACACTCCAGTTGTAAATGGCCGAGAGGATATACACCAGGAAACTCAGCGAAAGGAGCAGGCGGAAAATCGTCATTACGATAAGCGGCACGTCGAAGCGCGCGTTGGCCGAGATGAGGTGCGAGCGCTCTGTGCGCCGTGATGCCGGCAGGGAGAGCGCCAGAAGAAATGGAGCCATGGCGGCAATGGTGATTACGGCCGTCACAAACTGTCCCCAGCCGTGAAGCAGCGACGTCATTACAGGCAAAAGCCATCGCTGGGTGATGATGCAGATGGTGATGAGAATTACCGAATACAGCACTATGCGCCAGAGATAGCGGCGCAGAACGGTGCGCCAGAGCACTGCGGTCTCGCTCTCCTCACATGCCTGTTTGGAATAGCGGGTGATAAGGAACTGCAGGCTGCGGGGCAGATGCTTCTCCACAACCCGGTAGAACGGGTCGGCCATGCGGATGAAATATGGCGTGGTGAAGGTGGTGAGAACCGACACGGCCACGACTATGGGATAAATCGTGGGGTCGAGCACTCCCAGGCTCATGCCGAGCGATGCGATGATAAAGGCGAATTCACCTATCTGAGTCAGCGAGAATCCCGACTCTATGGCAATGCGCAGGGTCTGGCCGGTGATAAGCATGCCGAATGTGCCGAAAATAATCATTCCCACAATCACCACGGCCGACAGAATCAGTATCGGCACCCAGTACTGTGCTATGAGATCGGAAGAGCA
>OLOQ01002777.1_pt1 | contig 13685 bp, 8 predicted proteins | sample 1673101 | NCBI WGS metagenome assembly OLOQ01 (sample SAMEA3136754, study PRJEB25190) | human gut metagenome | biome: human gut; feature: human-associated habitat; material: faeces | place: Austria | collected 2013 | reverse complement strand
GGCAGTGCCGGACTTATTTCACTGGCGTGAAATTTTGTCCGGCACTTTTTACTTTTTAAATTTAAAGCTCATTTCACTTATGCGAAATGAGCTTTATTTTATATCATATTCTTATGGTTCATATTTGCTGCCGGACGGGTCGGTTACTGTGTAGTCTCCGCCGGATATGTCGGCTGTGGTTTCAAAGTCTGTGATGTCCTGATTTACGGTACCCTCGAACAGGTCATATGTGAATGTGTAGCCCTGTGCCGATACTGCTTTGACATATATTTTGATATTGCTTGCGGCTGTGACAGGGATTAAATCTTCGATTTTGACTGTGCCTTCGAGGCTATGGAGCTTACCGTCGTCCTCTTTTGAGGCATCAGAGGTATCATTTTCCGTGTTATTCTTTGAGCCATCTTTTTTTGCATCATCCTTCCGGCTTAAGGCGGATGTGATGGAGTCTGTGTCTGCAGAGTCTGCACTATCCGTGCCGTTTTCTGCCAACAGCTGTCTGATATCGTAAGTCTTTAGCTCTGTATCTGAGCTTGCAACTACGAGCTGCACACTGTTAAAGTCAAAGTAATCATTTCCCATGACCGCTACATCTACATCTGTGCCAAGCTTTATGCTGCCATTGTCAAAGGTTGGTTTATCGGCAAGTATGCCGGATGCTACATTTTTGAACACTGATGTCACACCTTCAAACTTATCGAGCACCTCTGTGCTTCTATTATTTCCGTCAACAAACAGAAATGTCACATTGCCTGCATAGTCCTCAGACAGCGGAAGTGTGGCCTCGCCCGTATACTTGATGCCGTCTAGCTCGAGCGGTATCTCGTTTGTACCGAAAAATACACTGGTTTTTGTATCCTCTGTGTACTCCTTTGGCACCACCGAGACAGAGACTGTGTACGTCTTATCGGTAAAGTCTGCACTTTTTAAGGAAATATCCCAGTCTGTTATGAGGCTGGCCTCCTCCTCAAGGGTGGACTTGATATCATCCTGCATGGTCTGCACATCGGAAAGTATCACCGATGTGTTGTCTGAGGTGTATGACATCTGTGTCTCGAGCTTTTTTATCCTGTTATTAAGCAATACTGCCCCCGCAATAAGTGCGGCGAGCAGTATTATGGTAATCGCATTGAAAATATTTTTTTTCAAATTCATATTATAGTGTTATTCCTCATCTTCCTCTGCAGCCACAGCTATTCCAAGCTCCTCAAGCTGCTTTGGATCAACAGTTCCGGGTGCCTCTGACATAAGATCCGAAGCATCCTTTACCTTAGGGAATGCAATAACCTCCTTGATATTGTCTGTATGCAGCATATGCATGCAGATACGGTCAACACCGAAGGCAAGTCCTGCGTGTGGCGGTACACCATATGAGAATGCATCAAGCAGGAATCCAAACTGCTCATGTGCACGCTCCTTTGTGAAGCCAAGCACCTCAAACATCTTCTCCTGAATGTCATCCTGATGGATACGCACTGAACCTCCACCGAGCTCTGTACCATTGAGTACGATATCATATGCCTTTGCACGAACTGCGCCCGGATCTGAGTCTATTTTGTCCCAATCCTCCTCCATAGGCATAGTGAATGGATGATGCATTGCCATAAATCTGTTTTCCTCATCAGACCACTCAAGGAGTGGGAACTCTGTTACCCAGAGGAAATTGTACTTGTTCTCATCAATCAGGCCAAGCTCAGCTCCGAGCATGAGACGAAGTGCTCCAAGTACATTCCATACGATTTTATTCTTGTCTGCTGCGAAAAGGAGAAAATCTCCCGGCTTTCCGTTCATCTTCGCAACAAGTGCATCAAGCTCAGCTTCTGTCATAAACTTGGCAAATGATGACTTGTATGTGCCATCCTCATTGATGCACAGATAAGCAAGTCCCTTTGCTCCACAGCCCTTTGCATGCTCTACAAGCTTGTCAATCTTCTTACGAGGCATCTTTGCCTGTCCCTCTACATTGATACCGCGGACAGAGCCACCGTTTTCAAGAGCTCCTGTGAATACTCCAAAGCCACAGTCCTTTACCACATCCGAAACATCGCAAAGCTCCATACCAAAACGTGTATCAGGCTTGTCAGAACCAAATCTGTCCATAGCCTCCTGCCAAGGCATACGCTTAAACGGAATCTCAACATCCACATTTATAACCTCTTTAAAAAGGTGCTTTAAGAGTCTCTCATTTACCTCGATTACATCATCGATATCTACAAATGAAAGCTCCATATCTGCCTGTGTAAACTCAGGCTGTCTGTCTGCACGCAGGTCCTCATCACGGAAGCATCGTGCAATCTGGAAATATCTGTCATAGCCTGAAGCCATCAGAAGCTGCTTAAAGAGCTGTGGTGACTGTGGAAGCGCATAAAAATGTCCGTGGTGTATACGGCTTGGCACGAGATAGTCTCTGGCGCCCTCCGGTGTAGACTTGCAAAGGATTGGTGTCTCTATCTCCAAAAATCCCTCGTTTGCCATAAAGTCACGCATCACGCGAAGCACATTGCTTCTGAGCATGAGATTTCTCTGGATATCAGGGCGGCGAAGATCCAGATAACGGTATTTAAGTCTGATGTCTTCGCTGGTCTTTGAATTCTCCTCAATATGGAATGGAGGTGTCTGTGCCTCTGAAAGCACTCTGATTGATGTAGCGATAACCTCGATATCACCTGTCTTTAAGTTCTCATTGACAGCAGCTGTTCTCTTCTGAACAGTTCCCTCAACTGCGATGACGAACTCACTTCTTAAGGTTCCTGCCTTTTCAAAGCCCTCTGCACCTACATTTTCCTCACCGAATACTATCTGAAGTATTCCGCTTCTGTCTCTTAAATCTACGAAAATGAGACTTCCTAAATTTCTTCTCTTCTGTACCCAGCCCATGACGGTGACCTTCTCACCGATATTGGCATTTGATACTTCTGTACATCTATGGGTTCTGTGTAATCCCTGCATGGATTCTGACATTTTCTTATCCTCCTAAAAATCGTGTATCTTTTCCTTCTATACCTAATTGGATATTTTACCACATAGCAGGCAATCCGTCAAAATAACTTCTATGGATTTTATGAATTTTATGAATTATTTTAAAGAATTATGGTCTGTTCTGTATCGCATGGTATAAACAAATAGCCATCTACTTCTAATACACCACTTAAACTTTCCATTCCGGATTCTACCTTTTGAACCGTCTGCTTTTTTGAATTCCTTCCATCCATCTGAATATTAACGGTGATACTTTTTTCAGAAAAAGTGGCATCATTTTTATTTATTACTATCACACAGCCACAATCATCCGGTACAACGGTTATCGTAAATACGCCTTTTTCTTTTGTACATGTTACTTCCGGCTGTGTTTTTTCTGCCTGATAAATAACTGAAATTCCATTGTCTTTCTTTGCTACTGCCGAATATCCATCCGAATCTTTTGCTCCATTATACCATTCTGTTATGAATGGCAGAACGAAAACATTGTCTTCTGACAGATTCTTCTGCTTTAATATATCCGTTACGCCCTCTTTTTCCTCACCTTTTACCGCATCCAACTGATGATACAAATCCTGTGGCAATGCAGATGCAATGATTTCTATCTTATACTTCTGTTCTATATTTGAGATGGCATCTTTATCTATTCCACTGCTCTTTACACCATCCTCTATAAGACTTTTTACATCCAAAACATTTTCATCCGGGAACCACACCGTATAGCGTCCGTTCCATGCACCATTTTCTGTTATCATCTCTTCCTCTGCAATTGTTGTGTCATTTTCCTGCCAGTCCATTCTCCACTGACTTTCCTCTTCAAAAAATGCTTCTAAATCACCCTGATATAATGCATGATAAGCAGGTGTTGACATGTCAAAACGCTCATAGGCAAAAGCCGGTTCACAAGAAGTCAGATACATTATTCCTTCTGAGATACCAAGCGTATTTTCCAGTTCTTCCTTTAATGCCTGTTCAATTTCTGCCTGCTGGAAATTGTCAAAACAGACTATTCCCCAATACGCACCAAAGACTTCCGGATTCCCGCTTTCTACGCGTCCCCAGGAAAATACTTTTTTATCCGGTTGTGAGGAAAGCTGACCTTTATAATAGCAATAATAATTACTTCCCTGTTCCAATATTACCGGCTGTAACACAAGGTCCTCTGCCTGAACGGTTCCTTCTCCATATTTTTCATTCAGATAATTAGTTATCTCTTCTTTAAAGTCATCCACAGAAAGCAGTTCTCCGATTGCAGGAGTATTTGAAGTTCCTCCTTTAGAAGCATCCCTATTATAATCCTTACTTCCACCTCTTGTGGATGAATTACTGCTGTTTTCATTTTGTGGAACATTAGATGAACTGATCGGTGCCGACGAATCATAAGACTTTTCTTTTGTTGTATCCGGCTTGTTAAAAATAAATAAGCTGACAAAAAATACAGCCAAAAGAGCTACACTTACTGCAGTCATCTTCCATACAATAGAATATTTTCCATTCCAGAATTTACTGGCACCGAATGATTTTTCCGCTTTAAAAAGGCACATTGCCTGTACGGTATGGGACTCTGATAAAATTCTCTCACCCATGGTACGTCTCAGCAAATCTTCCCTTTTCTTTAATTCACTTCCGATGTATTTTGCCGCTTTGGCACATATTGAAGTATTTCTTAAAACCGCCTGCATTTTCTTCCAGAAGTCTATCTGCCCGGCATATAGATTCCAGTGTTCATGCTCCATAAGCTTCTTCCAGCATTTATAAGACTGAAAATATCCGGCATCAATCAAATTTTTAAACTGCTCTTCATATTCTTCCTTCAGTTTTTCTGGAGAAATAATCGTATTATCTTCAATCCGTCCAAAGATTTCTTCATACTCTTTCTGACTTTCTTCCGTTTCCACAGTATGATTTATTTCCTCTGTGGTCTCTGCCTTTTGAATCTCCGGTTCCATTTTCGGTCGAGCATTTATTTCCTGCTGAGTATTTATCTCCTGCTGTGTTTTTTCCTCCTGCTGTAACGGCTGTGCATAGACTGCTCCATTTTTCGCATAATTCATCGCAGTTCCGTATGCATCGTACAAATTTTTCCAGCCAGCCTCATCTTCCTCCGGATGGCATTCCCTTACTTTTTTAGCAAATGTAGCTTTAATCTTTTTCTTATCCTTTGTTATTTCTATACCAAGAATATCAAATGCTTCATCAATTCTCATTTTCTCATTTCCTCCCTAGCTTGTATAATATGGTCCGTTCCAGGTCTGATTTGTCTCCTGTTCCGCTAATTCATCTTCCTCTGCATCCTCATCTTCATCATACCAGTCTGAGAAATTATTCATCTTCTCCCACGGTTCATTTACCTGCTGTAAATATTCCTCTATCCGGTTTAAATATGCTTCAAAGGAACGGCGTGCTTTCTTTATGTCAAGTTCATTTTGATATATCAGTATTTCTGTAAAATACTGCATTCTACGTTCAATTTCTTCTCTTATATTTCCGGTTGTCTCCTGATAAAGTTTCTTTGCACGCTCCAATACCAGTTGATTTTCTTCTTCTCCCTGCGGTTGAAATTTTATCTTCTCTAATTCTGCAACTGCCTTTTCTATTTCTTCTTCACTCATGCCAGTCTCTTCATTTACAATAACAAGACGCTCCTCTTTTCCTGTGGACATAATCGTTACATCTACTACCAGTATTCCATTAATATCATATGTAAACCGCACTTTAATTGCTTCGGTACCACTTCGTACGGTTTCTTCATTTTGCGGTAATTCTACCTTCAATTCACCCAAATGCAGATTATCTTTTGCATACAATGCTTCTCCCTGATTAACATCAATCAATACGCTTTTCTGCCTTGGGCTTGTGGGATAATATATTTTTTCCCTGCTTGCCGGCAATGCGCTATTACGCTCAATAATCACATCATTATAACTATCCTTCGGATGTGCCCTGTTATATACGGATGTTCCCAGTGAAAACGGACATACATCCATAAGAAGCATATCCTTTACCTCTGTATCACGTTCCTTTATTCCTGCATAAGTTCCGGCTCCAATTGCAATCATCTGGTCCGGATTCATCAGACAAACCGGTATTCCCTTTAAAATATGTTTTATATACTTATGCACAACCGGCATCTTACAGGATCCGCCAACCAATACCACTTCATCTATCGCATCTTTTGCTATCTCTGCATCTGCAAGAACTTTCTGTATCGGTTTTAACATTCTTTGAAACAAAGCTTCTGTCAAATTGATTAATTCTTTTCTGGAAATTGTCATCTGACCTTCTACGCCAGGATAAGTCACTTGCATTGTTGTCATTTCTTCTTCTGTCAGCATTTGCTTTGCTCTATTAGCACTCTCCAAAATGGCAGCCTGCTGCTCTTCTTTCATTTCTGTCCAATCCAGTTTATTCTTCTGAGCAAATTCCTGTGCGATATATAAATCAAAATCATTTCCGCCCAGGTGGTTATCTCCACTGACCGCCTTTATTTCTATGATATTTTCAAAACACTCTACCAGCGAAACATCTAATGTACCACCACCAAAATCAAATACCAGCATGGTGCTCTCTTCTTCCTTCCGCATCTCATGACAGGCAAGTGCAGCTGCTGATGGTTCATTAATAATTCTTTCCACTTTAAGTCCAGCAAGAACTCCCGCATTTCTTGTGGCTCTTCGTGCCATATCATTAAAATAGGCAGGAACACTAATTACTGCTTCTTCCACCGGTTCTCCCAGATAACGCTCTGCATCTTCTTTTAATCGTTTTAAAACCATTGCAGACAATTCCTCCGGCTTATAATCTCTTTCTCCTAACCGGTACGTTTTTGCTGTACCCATAAAGCGTTTAAAAGAAGCCACTGTTTCCTCCGGATGTGTTATCATTCTCTCCTTTGCCACTTTACCGACATATGTAATTCCAGCCGGTGTAACACTAACCACACTTGGTGTCAATAATTCTCCAAATGAATTTGGTATTAATTGTGCATGTCCCTCTTCCCACACGGCTACCAGACTGTTGGTTGTTCCTAAATCAATTCCCACAATTTTGCTCATAATCCCTTCTCCTTTTCTTCCCAGACCGAAAAAACTGCCATCAGCAGCTTCTTACGGATACCTGACAACTTCATAACTACGAAAAATGCGCTTTTTCTCGCTACTCGAGTAAAAAAGAATGTGCCTTGGCACATTCTCGCGCCTGCGGCGGTCGCTTGCGACATCTACCTTATACGCCGCAGTGCGCATCCTCGCGGAGCATTTTTTACTTTACAGAACAGCAATTTCCTGTAAAGTAAAAAAACAGCATCAAAAACATCTCTGCTTCCGACGCTGTTATCTTTCACTTCTCTTATTTGTTAAAAAACTCCACAAATTCTTCATAACCCTCTGCCGTAAGCTTCTCCTTCTGGAACTTCTTGTTCTTATTCATACGAACCACTAATACCTGGGTTCCTTCGGAACGTTCCTTCTGAGCCTGTGCAATTACCTCCTGCAGCTTATCAGCCGGATATCCCTTTTCGATGAGATATGCCTTCTTCGCTGCCTGTCCCGGAATCTTAAATCCGCTCTCTAAGAGCAGAAGAATGATTCTTTCAAAACCGATGGAAAATCCACATGCAGGTACATCGTTGCCGGTAAATCTTCCAACCATCTTATCATAACGGCCACCTCCGCCACAGCTTCCGCCGAACTCCGGCATAGCTATTTCAAAAATAGTTCCTGTATAATAACCCATGCCACGCACTAAAGTCGGGTCAAATACCATTTTAAAGTCTGCTGCTTTGGTTGCTTCTACGCTGTCGATAATCTCTGTCAGGTTCTGCTTTACTTCTTCCTCTAAGAATCCTGCTTCAATTAATGTATCACATAAGGTAACCAGTCCGTTTTCGGTACCTTCTGCTTTTTCAAATAAGGATAAGTACTTATCGACCGCTTCTTCTGCAAAGCCTTCCTTTTTCAGTTCTTCTGCGACTCCGTCCAGCCCAATCTTGTCCATCTTGTCTAAGATGATAAATACAAGGTCGTAGCTTTCTTCCGGAAATCCGCTGTAAGCTGCCATTGCTTTTAAAATACGGCGTTCATTGATTCGGATTTCAAAATTCTTAAATCCAATCTTGCCGAGGGTTGTAGTTGTTGCAAGAATCAGCTCAATCTCTGCCAGATTGGACGGCTCTCCTAAAATGTCAATATCGCACTGCATGAACTGACGATAACGCCCTCTCTGAGGACGGTCAGCACGCCACACATTTCCCATCTGTAATGCCTTAAACGGGGATGGGAGCTGGTTACTGTTATTGGAATAGAATCTTACCAGCGGAACGGTAAGGTCGTAACGCATACCAAAATCCACTACATCTTCTTCTTTTTCTGCTGTCTCTAAGTTCAGCTTTTCACCACGTTTTAATACTTTGAAAATGAGTTTTTCATTTTCTCCACCCTGTTTACTGGTGAGGTTTGCAATATTCTCCATACAAGGAGTTTCAATTGGTGTAAATCCAAAACTCCGGTAGGTCTCTTTGATTACATTCTGCACATAATCACGAATCTGCATCTCCTCCGGTAAAATATCCTTCATGCCTGTAACCGGCTTCTTACTCAATGCCATGAAATTTCCTCCATTTTCCGAGATAAGCATTTTATCTATTTTTCTTATTATATATTTGTATTCATACAGAACTATTATATTTTTCGTGTTCTGATATGTCAACCGCTTTTATTCCTTTGTAAAAAGCCGGCTCTTCCGTTCAATCATCTCATCAATCCTTGCGATATACTGTGCCACATCCTTGACATTCTCGGCACGTTCAATCCGGTGTGTGCCATCGGGATTTGGCTGTACCCAGACACGCTTCGTGGATGCACCAGCACCACAGGCTACAATACTCTGTTTCTCTTCCATAATAAGAACATTGTATACACCGGCTTTTCCCGGTGCTGCATAGCCTACGTTTTCAAAATTGCCTGCCATATTCTTCTGGCGGTATAAATAATATGGGAAAAGGCCCATTTCTTCTGCCACTTTCGAAGTCAGTGCGATATGGTCTGCGGTATTGACAATTTCAAAATCCTGATAACGCTCTCTTTGTATATTCAGCCTTGCTGCACGCTTAATGGCAAGTGAGTGAACCGTCAGATTATCCGGTGCTAACTTCCGGATTACTTCCATGGTATCTGCTACATCTGAAAGACTTTCTCCCGGAAGTCCTACGATTAAATCCATATTGATATTATCAAAGCCTAATTCTCTTGCCAGATAAAAGCTGTCAATGGTCTGCTGTACGGTATGATGCCGTCCAATCAAATCCAGAGTTTCCTGTTTCATGGTCTGTGGATTAATGGAAATTCTGCTGATATCATGATTGCGAAGCACCATAAGCTTCTCTTTTGTAATACTGTCCGGTCTTCCGGCTTCCACTGTAAATTCCACTAAATCAGATAAATCAAAACTACATTTGATTTTTCGAATCAATCTGTCTAACTGTTGTGGATTTAATGTGGTCGGTGTTCCACCACCAATATAAATGCTGTTTAATTTCTTATGTGCAAATTTGACCGCTGTATAATCCAGTTCCTTTTCCAGTGCACTTAAGTAGTCATCCATGCGGTTTTTCCAGGCTGACATGGAATAAGAAGTAAAGGAACAGTAAAGGCAGGTCGTCGGGCAGAATGGAATTCCAATATAAAGGCTGTAGCCTTCTTCGTAGTCTAATTTGTGTAAAAGTTCCAACTCCCGCTCTGCAATTTCAATACTGAGTTTTATCTTCTCATCGGAGGTAAAATACGTTTCCTTCATATAGCGGGCAATTTCTTTCTCGCTCTTACCCTCTTCTAAAAGTGCCATCGGAATCTTGGTCGGGCGGATACCGGTAAGATTTCCCCAAGGAAGCTCCACTCCGGTATATTCTGACAATAACCGATACAGTGTCCGCTTTAAACTGTTCTTGGTCTCCTTGCGGTTTGTATAATCTACTGCTACACATTTTGTAATTCCGGTCTGATTCGCATTGTCTTCCGAAGCCTCCACCAGTTTCCAGAAAAAAATGATTTCTTCCGGTGCAAACTGTACATCCATGTGATAATGTACCGGCTCTTCTTTTTTCTCCTTATCCTTCGTGGAAACATATACCTCTTCCTTCGGATAAAATGCCTTTACCAGCGAATGGATATCATATTCAAATTCTGCTTTATCTAATAATACTGTTATCATGGTTCGTCCTTATAAATACGGATTATGCATCCGCTCATAGCCTATTAAAGTGCTTTCGTCATGTCCGGTATACACGGTCACATCATCCGGCAGCGGCATCAGTTTTTCTCTGATTGCCCGGATTAAATCCGATGCACTTCCTCTTGGGAAATCGGTTCTTCCCACAGATTCCTGAAACAGCGTATCTCCGCTGAAAAGAATCTTCTCATCTGCAATATAATAGCAGCATCCGCCAATGGTATGCCCCGGTGTAAAAAATACACGGATGGAAAATCCTGCAAGATTTAATACTTCTTCGTCTTTTACGAAAATATCTGCATGATAGACCTTATGCTCTCCTATCATCCCGCAAAGGTTAAGTCCCGGGTCTTCCAAGGTCTCCCTCTCTGCCTCATGGGCATAAATGGAAATCTGGTATTTATCAGCAAGTTCTTCTGCTGCTCCTGCATGGTCAAAATGTCCATGGGTCAGAAGGATTGCCACCGGTTTTGCTCCGGTTTTCTCAATCTGCTTTTCAATCAACTGTGCCTGGTCTCCCGGGTCTACCACAAGAAGTTCTCCTGTCTTATGATTTACCAGAAGATAGCAGTTGGTGCAGACCGGTCCCACAATATATCGTAATACTTCTGTCTGTTCTGTCATAATTTTCCTCTTCTATAATAACTGACTTTGACTTTTTTTCATAAATCAGCAATTTATTTTGCTAATGCTCTATCAGCCGGTAGTACGTTCAATATCAATCACGCTCTCTACCTGACGGATTTTTTCTATTAAGCTGCTCAATTCCTCTTTGCCTTTGGTATTAAAGGAAATAGAAATGGTCGCAACACCCTGTTTACTGGTCTTGGAATTAATGGAACTGATATCGATTTCCCGCTCAGTGAAAATTCTGGTAATATCTACTAAAAGTCCGGTACGGTTGTTACCAAATATTTTAATCTCAGCAAGATAAAGTCCATTGTCCCCCTGCTCTGCGCCCTGCTGCCACTCTGCATCAATCAAACGCACTTTTTCCAGCTCGGAAAGGTTCATGATATTAATGCAATCGGTACGATGAATAGAAACACCACGGCCTCTTGTTACAAATCCTACAATTTCATCTCCCGGCACCGGGCTGCAGCATTTGGAAAAATGCACTGCCACATCATAAAGTCCTTTTACAATGATACCGCTCTTGGAATGTTTCTGTACGACCTTATCTTTATTCTCGGCAATGGTCTCAAGCACTTCATCATCCGTGATACGCGCAAGATGGTCTTTTTTGTATTCCTCATACATGCGGTTTACGATCTGACCTTCTTTTAAACCACCATGTCCGATCGTTGCAAGGCAGGAATTCCAGTCATGGAAACCATATTTTCTTAAAATTTTCTCCTGATATTCCGGCTTATTGATATCCGGGAAATTGATTCCCTTGGATTTTGCCGATGCGATCAAAAGTTCCTTGCCGTGTGTAATATTTTCTTCTTTTAACTCACTGCGGAACCACTGATTGATCTTATTTTTCGCCTGGGTGCTCTTTACAATATTTAACCAGTCACGGCTCGGTCCCTTTGAATTCTGGGAAGTGATTACTTCCACACGGTCACCGTTCTGGATGATGTAGTCGATTGGAACCAGTTTTCCGTTGACTTTTGCACCGATCATCTTATTGCCGACCGCGGAATGAATACTGTAAGCAAAGTCGATCGGCGTGGAACCGGTCGGAAGATTCTTGACATCTCCGGTCGGTGTAAAACAGAATACCGTATCGGAAAACAGGTCAAGATCGCTCTTTAGCAGGCTCATGAACTCTTTATTATCTGACATGTCGCGCTGCCACTCTAAGATCTGACGGAGCCAGCTCAGCTTTTCCTCTTCGGTAACGGTCATTGGCTGTGACACACCGCCATTGTTACTTGCCTCTTTGTACTTCCAATGGGCAGCGATACCATATTCAGCCGTACGATGCATCTCAAAGGTACGGATCTGTATCTCAAACGGCTGACCGGTCGGTCCGATCAGAGTCGTATGGAGTGACTGGTACATGTTCGGCTTAGGCATCGCAATGTAGTCTTTAAACCGTCCCGGAATCGGCTTATACATCTCATGAATCACACCGAGTGCTGCATAACAGTCCTTGACGGAATCCACGATGATGCGGATGGCAAACAGATCATAAATCTGGTCTAATGTCTTGTGCTGATTGACCATTTTTTTGTAAATACTGAAGAAATGTTTTGCACGTCCGTCAACCTGTGCAGGAATTCCTGCATCTTTGATGTGCTGACGCACTTCTTCCACCAGTTTCTGTACATATTCGTCCCTGACACTCTTGCGCTGTGCGATCTGATGTACCAGATCATAATAGGCATCCGGCTCTAAATACTTGAGTGAGAGATCGTCCAGCTCGATCTTGATCTTGGAAATACCAAGACGCTGTGCGATTGGTGCGTAAATATCCATCGTTTCACGCGCTTTTTCCTTCTGCTTCTCAGGTGTCATGTATTTGAGCGTACGCATATTGTGAAGACGATCCGCAAGCTTGATCAGGATAACACGGATATCCTTTGCCATTGCAAGGAACATTTTTCTTAAGTTCTCAGCCTGAACCTCAATCTTATCGTGCTGGTAATTAAGCTGTGTGAGCTTTGTTTATCCGCATCATAAGAGAGCTGTCCTAATTTGGTAACACCATCTACCAGAAGAGCAACCTCATCTCCAAACTCCTGTGCAATCTGTTCATCCGTCATAACAGTATCTTCCACAACATCATGTAAAAGTCCTGCAACGATCGTCTCCTTATCCAGCTCTAACTCTGCTAAAATAATCGCAACACACAATGGATGGATGATATATGGCTCGCCGGACTTTCTTGCCTGTCCCTCATGTGCATCCCTCGCAACATGATATGCTTTCTCGATCAGCGATATATCTGTCGATGGATGATACTTTCGCACGCTGGCGATCAGTTCGTCATATAGTTTTTCCGGACTCTCAAACTCTTTCATCGGCTTGATGTTATCGTCCTCTTCTTTTACTTTTTTTTGCAGATCCAGTGATTCTGATGAAAAATCCGCCATGTGCCTCACCCACTTTATCCCTTTTTTAGTAGTTTATATTATATTTTATTTTTATGGAAAATGCAACGTTTATTGATGATATCATGCCCCGCTTTTGCTTATGGTATAGCGTTTCATGCATTTTCCGTCCAGATCCATTTCCTCCCGGAACATAAATCCCAGTTTTTCTGCCAGACATTCCGATGCTTTATTTCCTTTCTGGATCAGACAGTTTAATTTATCGAATTCAAGAAAATTCCATGCGTAACCGATCACAGCAAGACAGACCTCTGTTGCATATCCTTTTCTCTGATACGATACGTCGATCATATATCCAAGTTCCGGCTCACCGTCACACGCCTCACGATTCTCGATCCCGACCCGCCCGATCAGTTTTCCCGTCGCCTTTTCGATCACGACCCACATGCCGTACCCATAAAGGCGGTACATATAGTTAATATA
>OLOQ01002771.1_pt1 | contig 13716 bp, 13 predicted proteins | sample 1673101 | NCBI WGS metagenome assembly OLOQ01 (sample SAMEA3136754, study PRJEB25190) | human gut metagenome | biome: human gut; feature: human-associated habitat; material: faeces | place: Austria | collected 2013 | reverse complement strand
CGAGAACAGCTCCATCCCCGCCGCCGAGCGCGTTTACGGCAAAAACCTGGCCCGCATCCGGGGCATGGACCAGCTGGCCCGTGCCGCCGGGCAGCTCATCCAGCACGAGATCCGGGCCCTGGGGGATTGAGTTCATACAACCATATTGTTTATTCTGTTTTCCGTTTTAAAAATATTTTTGTCCAGTAAGCAAACTTATAGTTGTATTTTGTTGTTGTTTGTGGTATACTCCTCTCAGAAATACAACCAACATTGGTCCCGGAAGAGAGGAGAACCACCATGGATGCTGCCCGTTACTTTGAGATGATGCACCGCGCCATGTCTGCCCGGAAACGTGATACCACCCTGCTGCTCCGCGTGAAAGTGCAGGATCTTGGCGGGGCAGACGCTTATCTGGAACTGCGGCAGGAGCCCGGCAGCGCCCGGGTGCGGTTGTTTTACTCCACCATGGGGCGGCGCAACCTCAACTTCCAGTTGTTCCGCAAGGGCTGGCAGCTCTGCCACAACGCATCCGGCGAGATGACAGGGCAATTCCCCACCCGGGCCGAAAACCTGTTGGACAGCGCGGACTTTTCCGCCTGCATCCGGGATGACACCCTGGACACGGGCCGTACTGAGATCATTCTGCGGGAGCTGCGCCGCGCGGCAGGCACCTCCCGCTCCTGCCTGCCTCAATCTGCCCGGGAAGGTGCCATGATCACCGTGGAGAGCTTTGTGGGCCGGGGCGGCGAGTGGAACTACTGGTCCACCCGTGCCGCCGACTGCCTGCCCATTGCGGCCATTCTCTGCTGGCTGGGCGATTTTCTGGCCGGAACGGAGCGCCGCACCCTGCAATCCAGCCCTGAGGCCATGGTACTGGCCGCCCGCTGGCAGGCTGAACTCGCCTCCCCCTTTGCGCAGCCGGCTGACTGCGTCCAGCGCCCTGCCCGCACGGTTTCGCCTTCCGCGCCCCGCCGTGCCGCGCAGCAGGTGCAGAACCCCCGCTGGCAGAGCATCCTTGCCGTGCTTGCAACCGTATGAGAACAACAGGCGGTGCCGAAAATTTCCGGTACCGCCTGTTGTTTTCTGTTTTACTGTGCGGATGCGGCATCCACCACATGGCCCACCAGCACCGAGGTGGTCACGGTGCCCACACCGCCCGGCACGGGGGTGATGGCGTCCACGACAGGCTCCGCCTCGGCAAAGCGCACGTCACCGCACAGCTTGCCCTCGTCGTTCAGATGGATGCCCACATCCACCACGGTCTGGCCGGGACGCAGGCAGTCAGCACCCACGGCGCCCATCCGGCCCATGGCCACCACGACCACATCCGCCTCTTGGCAGATCTGGGGCAGGTCCTGGGTGCGGGAGTTGCAGATGGTCACGGTGGCATTTTCCCGGTCCAGCATCATGGCGGCGGGCTTGCCCACTACCAGGCTGCGGCCTACCACCACGGCGCGTTTGCCGGAGAGGGGAACATTGTAGTGCTTCAAAATCTCCAGGCAGGCCTGCGCGGTGCAGGGAGCATAACCCAGATCGGTGTTGGTGAACACACCGGCCAGGGAACCGTCGGTGATGCCGTCGATGTCTTTTTCCGGAGCCAGTGCAGCCCGGACGGTGCGGTCATCAAACTGCTTGGGCAGCGGGCGGAACAGCAGACAGCCGTGGATGGCATCGTCGGCGTTGATCTCTGCGATGACCTTCAGCAGGTCGTCCTGTGCTGCGTCGGCGGGGAGCAGATACTGTTTCACTTCCACGCCCACCTTGCCGCAGCGGGTCATCACGCCGCGCTCATAGGAAAGATCGTCCTCGCGCGCACCCACGCGCACCACGGCCAGCGTGGGCACGACGCCCTTTGCCTTGAGCTGCTCACACAGAGCAGCGTTGCGTTCGTTCATGGCGGCCACTACGGGCGCGCCCTTCAGGATGCTTGCCATTTTGTATTCCTCTCATTTCAGGTAATGCGGTATGGCGTGTGGGGAGCTTTCTCCCCGCCCACCGTCGGGTCAGGTGCGCAGTTGTTTTGTGACCTGCGCAAACACGGCGTCCGCCTTCGGGACATACTCGCTCAGCAGGGCGTCGGCCTGCGCATCCAGTGCGGCGGCATGGGTTTTGTCGGTCATCAGCTTTGTGTTGATGAACACGTTCAGGCTGGCGGCCTGCAGGGCAGCCTTGCACAGTACGGCGGCGCAGCCTGCATCGGACACGGCCAGCGCGCTGCCCTTGGCGGCATATTCTTCCACAAGTGCAATGCCTTCGGCGCACTTGCCCATGATCTCCAGCGGCACGGCACAGGCAGTATCCAGTGCGGTTTCCAGCACAGCGGCCTTGTGAGCCGCCTGCTCCGGAGTGTCCTTGGGCAGGCCATAGGCGGCGGCCAGCGGCGCAAAGGCTTCGGCATCCGCCTGCACCAGTGCTTCCAGCTCCGCGCGCAGGGCACCGGCCCGCTCGTTCAGGGTCAGAATGTCCGCTTCCACGGCGGCATACTTCTTTTTGCCCACTGTCAGGCAGCCCACCATGTTGCCCAGTGCCACACCGGCGGCACCCACCAGTGCCGCGGTACCGCCGCCGCCCGGTGTGGGTGCTTTGCTGGCCAGTTCTGCCAGGAACCGGCTGCAGCTTTCGTTCATCATGTCCATGTGTACAAACCCCTCTCTGTCACAAACGCGTCCAGCCGCTGGTCGTGCTCATCCACGGCAGCGTGTGCAACGCGCTGAACTTCCAATGCAATGCCGATCTTTGCCGCTTTTGTGCAGCGGGGCAGGTAGCGGTCGTAGTAGCCTTTGCCCATGCCCACCCGGAAGCAGTCTGCATCAAAGGCAGTGCAGGGCACCAGCACCAGATCCAGCTGTTCCGGTTCCAGCAGCACCGACCGTTCCAGTACCGGCGTGCGGATGCCGTACAGCCCTGTCTCCCAGCCGTCCGGGCCGGGCACGGCGGCGGTGAGGGAGCAGTTTTCTCCGCACACCGGGTAGGCCAGCACCTTGCCCCGGCGGGCCGCTTCGGCGGCAAACCCGGCAAGGCCTGCTTCACCCCCAAAGGCCGCATACAGCAGGATGGTCTGAGCATTCTGCACGGCGTCCAGCTGCCACAGCCGGGCACACAACGCCGCGTTGGCGGCGGCCCGCTGCTCCGGCGAAAGGGCCCGGCGGGCCGCTTTGCCGGATGTGCGCTGGGCCTGCTTTTCCTCGGCGATGTCCACGCAAAACACCTCGTTTCATCTGTGATCGTGGAAAGCTGAAAAATCCACAAAATCGACAATGCATTTTTATACAAATATAATAAACACTTCAGTCCAAAAAAGCAAGCCTTTTGGCGAAAAGAGGATTGAAGGTTTTGCAGCTTTCTGCTATGATAATATAAAGCAATGCGGCCCAGCGTGCAGGAGCCGGGTGCTTGAACATGACGTCGATCTGTCTGTATCAAGAGAGGGGTAACTGAAATGTACAAAGAAATGATGGATACCATCGGCCTGGTCAATACCGTAGACCCGGAACTGGGGGCTGCCATGAACCGGGAGCTGACCCGTCAGCGCCAGAACATCGAGCTCATTGCCAGCGAGAATATCGTCTCGCCCGCCGTCATGGCTGCCATGGGCAGTGTGCTCACCAACAAGTACGCCGAGGGCCTGCCCGGCAAGCGTTACTACGGCGGCTGCGTCTATGTGGATGAGGTGGAGAACATCGCCATCCAGCGCGCCTGCAAGCTGTTCGGTGCCAAGTACGCCAACGTCCAGCCCCATTCCGGTGCACAGGCCAATCTGGCCGTCTACTTCGCCCTGCTGGATCTGGGCGATACCGTCATGGGCATGGATCTGTCCCAGGGCGGCCATCTGACCCATGGCTCCCCCGTGAACATGTCCGGCAAGAACTACCACTTTGTTTCCTACGGCGTCAATGCCGATGGCGTGATCGACTACGCCGAGCTGGAAAAGCAGGTCAAGAAGGTGCGCCCCAAGCTGATCGTGGCCGGTGCATCCGCTTACCCCCGTGCCATCGACTTTGAGAAGATCGCTGAGATCGCCCACGGTTACGGTGCATTCCTGATGGTGGATATGGCCCATATTGCCGGTCTGGTGGCCGGCGGCCAGCACCAGAGCCCGGTGCCCTATGCCGATGTGGTGACCACCACCACCCACAAGACCCTGCGCGGCCCCCGCGGCGGCCTGATCCTGACCAACAACCCGGTCATTGCCAAGCGCATCAACTCGGCCGTGTTCCCCGGCACCCAGGGCGGCCCGCTGGAGCACGTCATCGCCGCCAAGGCCGTCTGCTTCGGCGAGGCCCTCAAGCCGGAGTTCAAGGAGTATGCCCGCAAGATCGTGGAGAACGCTCAGGCTCTGGCCGCAGCTCTGCAGGAACGCGGCGTCAAGCTGGTGTCCGGCGGTACCGACAACCATCTGATGCTCATCGACCTGCGTGACGAGGAGTGCACCGGCAAGGATCTGGAAGCCCGTCTGGACAGCGTGCACATCACTGCCAACAAGAATACCGTCCCCGGCGAGACCCGCAGCCCGTTCGTTACCTCCGGCGTGCGTCTGGGCACCCCGGCGGTCACCACCCGCGGCATGGGCGTGGCCGAGATGAAGGTCATCGCCGACTGCATTGCCGACTGCATCTGGCACTACGACGAGAAGAAGGATGAGATCAGCGAGCGCGTGCTCAAGCTGACCTGCGACTTCCCTCTGTACGAGTAATCCTATCCCAGAAAGAAAATGAAGCCGCTGCGCAGAAAAATACGCAGCGGCTTCGTTTTTTACTGTTCGGTTGCTTACTCTTCCAGTGCCTGTGCCATGGCGTCGTCCGCTTCCTGCTGGGTGATGGTCTGCACCTTGAAACTGAAGTAGACGATGTGCCCCACCCAGACAATGGCCATAATGGCGCGGCCCACGGGCACCTTGTCCATCAGGATGAACCCGGGGAGCATGATGGCCGTTACCGTGCCGATGAGGAGCGCCTTGGCCTTGCGGGTCATGCCGCGGCGGCGGAAATAGCTGCCGATGTACTTTTTATAAACGGTCGTGTGGGTGAACCAGGTGTGCAGCCGCTCGGAGCTGTTGGCAAAGCAGAAGGCCGTGAGCAGATAAAACGGCACCGTGGGCAGAATGGGCAGTGCAATGCCGATGGTGCCCAGCGCCAGGCTGATGCAGCCGAGGGCAACAAAAAACGCTTTTTTGAGAGGATGCATGACAAAGGTCCTTTCTGTGTCCGGGGAGATGTCGAATGTTAGAATGAACTAACTTTTAAGCAAAAAAGAAACGCCGTTCCAGAAGGAACGGTGCGTTTGTAAGAACAAACTGCATGGAGTGTATCATAAAAAATCCGTGTCTGTCAAGAGAAAATTTTTCCGGAAACGTTGTGTTCTGCCGCCGGGCGTGATAGGATAAAATGGAACAGAACGAATAAGGAGAACGGTATGGAACAGATGGGACTGCTGCATTTGTATTACGGCGACGGCAAGGGCAAGACCACCGCCGCCATGGGCCTTGCGCTGCGTGCACTGGGCAGCGGAAAAAAGGTGGTCATCGTGCAGTTCCTGAAGGGCGGCAAGAGCGGGGAGATCCCGCTGCTGGAGCAGCGGGGGGCCACGGTCTACCGGGGCAAGGCCGGGCAGAAATTCGTCTTTCAGATGAACGACGCCGAAAAGGCCGCCACGCGGGACCTGCAGGACCGGAACCTGACCGTTGCCATGGCGCAGGAAGCGGACCTGTTGGTGCTGGACGAGGCCGGCAGCGCCTGGGAACTGGATATGGTGGACAAGGACCTGCTTCGCCGGGCGGTGCTGCAGCGTCCCGCCGGGCAGGAATGTGTGCTCACGGCCCATGCCGCCCCGCAGTGGATGCTGGACGCCGCCGATTATGTGACCGAGATGAAGTGCATCCGCCACCCCTATCAGAAGGGAATTGCCGCCCGCAAAGGCGTCGAATACTGACCTTTGCACCGCACGGCTTGCAATTTGCCTACCGGTGTGATATGATGAAGCTGTACATTGTGCGCGCATTTCTGAGCAGCCCGGGCCGCAGGCCCAAAAAGGGGAACGCTCCGCACTGCTGCCGGGGCACCCCGACAGCATTTTGTTTAAAGCTGCGGTTAGTATTCCCTAACATTCAGCGGCCCGCCGAACGCGCGCGGAAACCATCATGGAGGGAACAGACAATGATCGAAACAGTGGTAAAGGTAGACGGTATGATGTGCGGCATGTGCGAGAGCCATGTCAACGATGCCGTGCGCAAGGCATTTCCGGAGGCAAAGAAAGTGGCCTCTTCCCACACCAAGGCCCAGACGGTGATCCACTCGGAACAGGCTCTGGACGAGGCAAAGCTGCGGGATGTCATCAACGCCACCGGCTACGAAGTCAAGGGCGTATCGAGTGCACCGTACGAGAAAAAAGGTTTTTTCTCGTTTTTGAAAAAATAAACCCGGAAACCATTTCATGAGGGAGGCGCATCTGCATGAGGATTCTGGTGTACGGAGCCGGCGTGCTGGGCTGTGAACTGGCCCATGTGCTGCTGCAGAACAAAAAGAACGACGTGACCCTGCTGGCACGCGGGGAGTGGAAGGAGCGCATCGACCAGAAGGGTCTGGTCATCCGCCAATGGGCGCAGCGCAAAACCACGGTGGACCGGGTGCGCACCATCGACGTCCTGGCCCCGGAGGACTTCTACGACCTTGTGTTCGTGGTGCTGCAGGCCGGTCAATTGCCGGATGTGCTGCCCGTCCTCAAGGCCAACCGGAGCCCCTACTTTGTATTCGTTGGCAACGACCCCCATGCAAAGCAGGTTCTGGAAGCCATGCAGCGCCCAGCCGACAAGGTCGCCTTTGGCTTCCAGAACACTGCAGGCCGCCGGGAGCGCGACCGGGTGGTCAGTGTGCACACCGGTGTGGGCATGACGGTGGGCGGTGCCACGGCTCCGCTTTCCGGCACCTTCCGCATCCGGCTCAAGACCGCCTTTGACGGCACAAAGTATAAGCTGACGTTCTACAGCGATATGGACGAGTGGCTCAAGTGCCACATTGCGTTCATTCTGCCGGTCTGCTATGTGTGCTATGCCTGCAACGGGGACCTGACCCGCGCCACCAAACAGCAGCGCGCTGCCATTCTGGATGCCGCCTATGAGGGCTGTGAGATGCTCAAGGCTCTCGGCATCCCGGTGAACGACGCAGAGAATACGGACTACTACAAGCCCGGCACGGCAGGCCGCCGCAAGATGGACGCCATGGTGCTTGCCATGGCCAAGACTCCGCTGGGCCGCCTGTGCGCCTCCGACCACGCCATGCACGCAGTAAAGGAGATGCAGTACCTGGACGAAGCCTTTGAGGCTTTGCGCAAACAGGCCGGAACGGCCATGCCCATGTGGGAAAAGCTGCGCAATGAAATGCCTGCCTGGAACACCCTGCAGAAATGATTCTTCGGGCGCAAAGCCCCGCAAAAAGCCCCCGGCTCTTGATCGTGAGAGCCGGGGGCTTTGCTGTGTCTGTCCGGGAAGAAGATCATGCCTGATCCAACAGTTCCTCCGGGTCTTCCAGCACCTCCTCAATGGCGCTGTCATCCGGGTCGACTTCGCTGTCGGCGCTTTCCGTCAGGCCCAGCAGTTCCTTGAGCCGGTCACGCATCAGCACAAGGTTCCGGTCAAGGTCGGCGTCCTCATTGAGCAGGTCCTGTACCATCTCAGGCTTGTCGGTGATCACATCATCCACGCCAAGGCTCAGCAGGGCACGGGCGTCCTCCGTACGGTTGACCGTCCAGGCGGACACCGTCTTGCCGCGTAGATGGATCTGCTGCACCATGCCGGAGGTAATAAAGGTGGATTCCACGCTGAAAAAGTCGGTGGCAGGCAGGTCGTAATAGGTGCCCACGCCCAGCGCCAGAATATACCCCGTCTCGATCTCGGGGTCCAGTTCCTTTACCTTGCAAAGGGTCTCGTAGCTCTGGGAGGTGATCACGCAGTCCTTTTCAAAGCCTTTTTCCCGGATGATGCGCACGGTCTCAGCTTCCAGCTCCGGGGTGGCGGCATTGGGCTTGATCTCGATGTTCAGCTGGATTTTCCCCTTGCACAGGTCCAGCACCTCTTCCAGTGTGGGGATCTGCGTGCCGGCGTACCGGGCACTGAACCACCGTCCGGCATCCAGCTCCCGCACCTGTGCAAAGGTCAGGTCGTAGATGTTGGCGTTGCGGCCGGTGCAACGGCGCAGGCTGGTGTCGTGGGTCACCATGACCACACCATCCTTTGTCATCTGCACATCCAGCTCGGCCCGGTCGCTGTGGTGGTCGATGGCCAGCTGAAAGGCGGGCAGGGTGTTCTCCGGTGCGGCCGTCGAATAGCCGCGGTGTGCCGTGACGATGGGAGCCGCACCGCCCAGCATGGTGCGCAGCTCATCATCCGCTGGAAGGGCAATATAAATAAAGGAAAGGCCGATTGTGACCAGCGTGACGCCGACCACCGCAGCGGCCAGCAGGCGACGGCCCTTCGCACGGACGGGCTTCCCATTCTGGGTATCCTCCGGCACGGCATCACCCTCCCGCAGACGGCGGTACAGCAAAAACAGGATGCTGCACTGCGCAATGGTGATGGAGCAGTCGAGCAGGAACTGGAAGAACGGCACCTCGACCAGCAGGCTGGCGCGGGACAGCGCCACCATGGCAGCGGTGTTCTGGAGCCCGATGCCCAGAATGACCGCGTACAGCGGTGCCAGTACGCACAGGGCCAGGCTGCCCGAACGGAGGACTGCCGAGAGATTCCAGCGCAGCAGAAGCAGCGCTGTGCGGAAAATTCGCTGCCGCACGAACCCGACGCTCTCCCGGACGGCCTGCCACAGGCTGCGGCGCTCCAGGACAAACAGGGGCAGCACCAGCGCACAGGAGAGGAACAATAGAACCAGCAGTACCACGATCGCCAGATACAGCGCATGATAGCGTGTGGTGGCGCGCAGTACGCCCAGAAGGTACTCCGGTACGGCAAACTGGGTGACGTAGTTGGAGGTCAGGAAAAAGCTGGTGAAGGGGATGAGCACGGCGCTGTATACGAGGACCGGCCAGTTCTGCGGAAGAAACGTGTGCCGGATGTCCACCAGCGCATCCCGCAGCAGGGCAGGCAGCTGCACCGGTTTGCCGCTGCGGGCCAACTCCAGCCCGTGCAGCAGCACCGAAAATTCATACAGCGCCCAGAATGCTGTCAGCAATGCAATGACCACAAGACACAGGATAATGGCCGGGGAAACAAAAATGTCCGAAGCATTGCTGTTGTTCAGGTAATGCACGGGCGCGAACCGGAGTGTCAGCGACCAGAGCTGCTGCATCAGCGGGATAAACAGCAGGTTGGTTGCGACTGCGTACAGTCCGACCAGCGCCGGCAGGATGACCCCGGCATGGTGCAGCAGAGCACCGGCTGAGCGCTGCAAAGAATGATAGGTCTGGTTGAAAGCGTGCAGGGAAGAAGCGAAAGATTTCAAAGTTTGTCGGACCTCTTTTGCGTGGATTTTTGTTGTTTCCCGGGCGGGAAGATGGCATTGTCTGTCGGATTTTACCCGGATTTTATGATTCCGCAGGGAATGCAACATCAGTGTAACACAATTCTGACCAAAAAGATATGTGCGGATGGAGAGCACATTTACCAAAAATGAAAGAAAATTTTTTACACCGGTGCCGGGTGCACTGTAGGGGGCTTGCGGAAGCGAAAAAAGCGCAGGGCGATACATCGTTAAAAAATTATGGATTACAGCTGACAGATGTTGTTCTCGATGGATTTTTATAGAAAGTCTTGCAATTTCCTGGCAAAAACAGTATAATAAAACCAATTTTGAAAGCTCACACAGACAACCAGGAGGTCTTATCATGGCTTCAAAGATCAATAAGGGAGAAATCCTCGCCAAGTTTTTCGATGACGGGGAATACACCGCGCTGTTTGCCGATGGTGCGGTGAGTGCTGCCTGCGGCTATGCAGCAGGCCAGCAGGCATACGCTGTCTATCAGAACGGCGAGGCTGTTACCGTCAAGGACGTTGAGAAGAACATCAAGGTCCTGGAGATGGCCGCACAGACCGGCTGCCCGGTCGTCACGTTCTATAACTCGGTGGGCGCAAAGCTGGCCGAGGGCCTGGATGTGCTCACGGCCAATGCCAAGCTGAATGCGCAGATCGCAAAGGTTTCCGGCGTGATCCCGCAGGTGGCGGTGGTTCTGGGTGTGTGCGGCGGCACCAGCGCACTGAGCGCTGCCAATGCCGACGTGTGCATCATGGCCGAGGGCGCAGAGCTGTTCTTCACCGCTCCGTTCACCTCTGCCGCCAAGGGCGACAAGGTGGCTGATGCCGGCAGTGCTGCTGCCGCTGCCAAGGCCGGTGTGGCATCCATCGTGGCTGCCGACGCCGCCGAGGCTGCCGAGAAGGCTGCCCACATCGTGGGTCTGCTGCCCGCCAACAACCTGACCGGCCCTGCGATCTTTGAGTTCGAGCAGCCCACTGCTGCTCTGGCTGCCGGTGCAGAGCCTGCCAAGGCTGCTGCCGCTGTGGTGGACAAGGACAGCACCGTGGAGCTGTATGCAGGCTTTGGCAAGTCGGTCTACACCGCATTTGCCACCGTCGGCGGCAACGCCGTGGGCGTTGTGGCTACCGGCAAGAACCTGTGCCACAACTGCGTGGCCAAGATCGCCCGCTTTGTGCGCCTGTGCGACGCCTTCAGCGTGCCGGTGGTCACCGTTGTGGACACCGAGGGCTTTGTGCCCAGCGTGAGCGATGACATCGCCGGCGGCATCCGTGAGGCTGCCCGTCTGGCCGCCACCTACGCCGACGCCACCACCGCAAAGGTTACCGTTCTGGCCGGCAAGGCTGTGGGCCCTGTCTACACCGCATTGGCTGCTGCGGACCTGCGCATCGCCGTCACTGGCTGCGTGGTCAGCGCTCTGGAGCCCAGCGCAGCGGTCAGCGTTCTGTACAAGGACGAGATCGACGCTTCCGACAACATCATTGCTGCCACCAACGCCAAGGCTGCCGCTTACACCGCAGAGGTGTGCAGCGCTGCCAACGCTGTGGCCTGCGGTGCTGCCGATATGGTCTGTGACGCTGCCAATGTGCGCTCCAGCGTGGTGGCAGCCCTGGAGCTGCTGAGCACCAAGCGTGCTGCCCGCCTGCCCAAGAAGCACGGCAACATGGCTCTGTAAGAAATGTACATCGAATCAAAACGAGATTGAACTGATTTTGTTCAGGAGGATTCTTCCATGAAGTACTACAATATTACCGTCAATGGCGTTGCTTACAGCGTCTCTGTTGAGGAGACTGCCGCTGGCGCTGCTCCCGTTGCTGCCGCTCCTGTGGCTGCTCCTGCCGCTCCCGCTGCCCCCAAGGCTCCGGCTGCTGCTCCTGCCGCTCCCGCTGGTGCTGCCGGTGCTGTTGCTGTTTTTTGTTTACATCAGCGGAGCAAACAGCAAAAAGATGCTTTCGCTCAGACGTTCCTTCGTCCCGCGGTTGCTAAACTGCTCCCAGGTGTAAGGGTCGCAGCTTTCGATGTCCTGGTCGTAGATGCGGTCGTAGCGGGAAACGATGTCGTTTGCATAGAATACACCGCACACCTCGTCGTCCACCTGTAGGCTGCGCATATCCATGTTGACCGAGCCGATGCAGCATAGCTCGTTGTCGATGACCATCGTCTTGGCGTGGATGTAGCCGTGGTATTTGTAGACCTTTGCGCCGTATTCCATCAGCTGTCCGCAGTAGTAGGTGGTGACCGGGTCGAGGAAGAAGCTGGCTTTGATGCCGGGAATCATCAGCTCGATCTGTACACCGGCAGCAGCGGCAGTCTTGAGCGCGTCCATGATGGAGGCGTCCGGGATGAAGTACGGGCTTTGGATGCGGATTTTGTGCTTGGCGCTTCGGATCATGCTCAGATAGCACATCTTGACCGATTCCTTGTTGGTGTCCACGCCGCCGACGATGAACTGGCACAGCTGCGCGGAGAGGGTTTCCTGCACCTGCGGCAGCGAATCGACATACTCCACCGTTTCCTTCCAGTCCTTGCGGCGCACCGAGCACAGCCAGTCGGTCAGGAAATATTCATCCAGCACATGGCTGCACCCGCCGGTCATGCGGACCTGGGTGTCCCGCCACGGATTTTTGACCTTGGCAAGGTTGGCATACTGCTTGCCGATGTTCATGCCGCCGATGTAGGAGATGCTGTGGTCGATGACCACGATCTTGCGGTGGCTGCGGTAGTGGGTGAAGAAGGGCTTGATGCGGATGACCTTGCCGCCTGCCTGACAAAGCGGACGGAACATACGGGCAGGGGTGGAAAGGTTGGCGACAAAATCGCACATCACCAGCACCTTGACCCCTTGCTTTGCCTTTTCGCTGAGGGCTTTGACCAGCGCTTCACCCATCAGGTCGTGGTGGATGGTGTAAAATTCGATGTAGATGCACTCCTTGGCGTTTTGGATGTCCGCAAACAGCTGGCGGTAGTGCCCTTCTCCGTTGGTATAGATTTGCACGTCGTCGCAGCTGGTCAGACGGCTGCGGTTGTAGCTTTGGTTAAATTGGATGACCTGGCGGTCCTCGTCGGATACGGCAAGCTCGGGGAGGACAGTTTGCTGCGGGATGGAGAGGTGATGCTCGTCCAGACGTTTTTTGCGCAGGTAGGCGGTCAGCTTGATTGCCATGGTGCTGCCGAACACCAGATACAGCACCGCGCCCAGGTACGGCAGGCAGACCAGGACCACCACCCACAGCAGCGCTTCGGTCGGCTGTTTGCGCTCCAAAAAGATGACACCGAGAATCATCAGCAGATAGATGAAAAGCAGAATCCATTTCATAGCAGAACCTCCCAATTACAGTTGCTCGTTGGCAGAAGGGCGGATGTCGATGCAGACCACCTCGCAGTCGGAGCCGATGCGCATCGGCATGGTGAAGAAGCCGGTGCCGGCGCTGACGATGGAGGTGGTGTCATCGCTGCGGGAAATTCCCCACAGCTGCTGTTTGCTGTATAAAAAGCGGACAAACCACGCCAGCGGAAAGACCTGTCCGCGGTGGGTGTGACCGCACAGCACCAGGTCGGCGTGGGCTTCGACCGCCTGCGGGATGCCGATGGGGTCGTGGTCGAGCACCACCGTCAGCCGCTGTGAATCCAGATTTTGCATCAAAGCGGGGAGGGGAAGGGGGGGTTTGGTGCAGGTGGTGCGTCCGACCAGCTGCAAATCGTTGTCGGCAAAGACCGAATCGTTGAGCAGGTGGATGTCAGATGCCTTTAAAAAATCCTGAAAGTCCGGGTCGGACACCTCCGGGTCGTGGTTGCCCACAACCGCATAGGTCCCCTTGACCGAGTGCAGCTGTGCCAGCAGCCGTTCGACCGCTTCGATTTCGGGACATTCCAGGGTGTTGGCAGCGTTGATCATATCGCCGGAGATGACCACCATATCCGGTTGAAGCCGGTTGACTGCCTCCACCGTCTTGCGGATGTGCTGTTTGCCCACAAAAAAGCCGATGTGCAGGTCGCTGAGCTGTACGATGCGCAATGGGCGGGCAAGTTTTTCGCTGGCAAGCGGATATTGAACGGTTACGATTTTGGTGGTCTTGTAGTAGCCATAGCAGGCAAAGAAAAGGGTGAAGGCAAGGCAGGCAAAACCGCACAGGATGAACAGCGTTTGCCGGGCGGCATCGGTTAAAAAGAAGTGCAGCAACCATTGCAGCAGGTCAGCGCACAAAATCGACATCGACAGGTAGATGACCACAAAGGTGGCAACGCTGACCCAATAGGTGAG
>OLOQ01002763.1_pt1 | contig 13747 bp, 14 predicted proteins | sample 1673101 | NCBI WGS metagenome assembly OLOQ01 (sample SAMEA3136754, study PRJEB25190) | human gut metagenome | biome: human gut; feature: human-associated habitat; material: faeces | place: Austria | collected 2013 | reverse complement strand
CTTCCTTTCCATTATATCTCGTTTCTTTCTGTCCATCAATTCGGGAAGGGGGGCAGCCTATATCCTCATGCTCAACACAGGACTGAGGACGGGGGAATTACTAGGCCTACTCAACAGCGACATCGATTTGGAGCGCTGGGTTCTCCACCTGGAACGTGGCGTAAAAGAAGTTTGGCGGCGAGACGGTTTGCAAGCCGAACCAGGCCGGGATGTGAAGGTCGGCAAGCTGAAATCGGCCACCAGCAAGCGCACGGTTCCGCTGAACGACTCCGCCATCGCCATGATTCGTGACTTGCGACAAGAAGCGTACCTCGGGGAGGACACACCCCTGGTGCCAGATGAGCACGGCAATTACACCCGACCTGTGAATTTCCGCAAGCGTTACTACCGCATTTTAGCGGCAGCTGGCATCGAGAAAAAGGGCCTGCATTTTCTCAGACACACATTCGCCTCCAACCTGGTGAACGGGATCAAGCAGGCGGACGGTACCATAAAATCGCTAACACCCCGCCAGGTGGCAGACCTGCTGGGCCACTCCACCTCACAGATAACGGAGTTGTACTACGTCAAAAAGGATACGGCTCGTCTACATGGTATCACCGATGGCTTCAACCTGTGAAACATATCGGCAGAGTGAACAAAAACAGAGCCGCAAATTTTGCAGGTCAAAAGAGGACAAAAATGGCAAAACGCACCCGGAAAAGCCCGAAAAAGGCGAAACCGGGTGCGTTTTGGGTGCTGGAGGGGGTAGGGGCAGTTAAGGACTAATCCCTACCATCGGGCTTTGCCGATTGATGAATACAGGGGCATACTTATTGTAGTGAAGTTAGAGCTTTATTCGATATATAGCTTCATTGAGTTATAGCAATTTACGACCTCATTGTCGTAAGTATTGAAATTCTCCGTGAAGGTCTGGAGGCTTCCAGATGGATTGGTTACAAGATTTGTTAGGGATAAGTAAGCATCATACATTTCAGAGATGGCCTCGTGTGCATCTGCATACTCTTCAGGAGGATTTTGCAGAGACTTCATCATATCTCCCACGCTTTCTTGAACAGCCTGGATTTCCAAAATCAACGCAAGAAATTCCTCGTCTACATACAAGTTGCCAAGAGCGTCATTAAAATCATCGACAAACCTGCCGTTTTCTTTTGTATATTTGTCTGTTTCCAAATCGCTTTCTTCGTATATTGCATTTCTCCATACACTGTGAATCAAGTTTCCTACCTCTTCAGCCTTCGCGGCACCAGAAATCATGCTGTGCGTAACAAGGGTAAGATTGGAAGAATAACTCTGTTTATCTTCTTCGGCTTTCTGAGCATCCATATTTTGTTTAATGAAGAAACCGGCGACGGCAGCAATGACTATGACAGCAACAATAATTATGGCAATTATGATTGCTTTCTTGGATTTTTTACTTACTTTCTTTTACTCCAGTGACTTCTACCTGCTGTGGCGCAGCAGGAGCTTCGGGCTTATCGGGTTCTACTGGGCATCCGCAAGTTGGACAAACTGTTGTATCCGGAGGAAGCTCTGTTCCGCAATCGGAACAATAGCGCTTTTCGTCCGGAATAAGAACTGTTCCGCAGTGGACGCAGGTTTTTGCCCGATCTGAAACCGGGTTTCCGCAATTTGGACAAGTGATCATTGCCATAATACATCCCTCATTATTTCATATTTTTACGACGGCCGATAGCCGCAGTTTCCCTGATTAATGTTTCCCCGGCCCAGCACTTTCCGCACATAGGTGGCCATTTTCTGCACGATAATCTCATTTCTCATAGATGGTCACCCCGGTGGCTTGGATTTCCTGGTCGATCAAGGAGCCGCGCTCGATGTGGGAGACATCGAACACGTCCACGGGCATCCCGGCAGCTTCCCGTACCGCTTCGATGAGGCCCACGAATTTCAATCCTTTCAAATCGCTTTGCACCAGCAGGTCCAGGTCGCTTTTTGCCGTGGCTGTCCCTTTGGCGATGGAGCCGAACAGCACTGCCTTGGAAACGCCGTATTGGTCAAACACCGGCGTAAGCATCCGCCGGGCATCACTTACGGTTTGCAGCATGGGGAGCACCTCCTTCTGAGAGTAGTATAGCAAATTATTGAAGAAAAGGAAAGGAGCATAGCCGCAAAAAAACTATTGTTTGTTTTCGCCCTTTACTACGTCGGAGGTCGACTCTCCTGTGTCCAGGGATTCATCCTCTTCAAAAGAGCTGATAAATTTGCGCATATCGTCTCTGGCTAATTTCATGGTGGCTACGGTTTCCTTGGTGATCTTGATTTCTTCTTCGATAGCCTTTTTGTGCTCCTCGTCGACGATACTGGCCTCATAATTCAATCTGGCTAATGTTTTCTCAATCTCTATGCTTTTTTGCACGTATGCTTCATAAACGCTGTTGGCAAAGGTGGTATCGTGCTCGTCGTTTACCAGCGGAAGTTTCGAAACTTTTGGGGCAGCACCCGCGCGGTCCGGCGGCTCAATGATACCATCTGCATAAAGGAACAGTGCCTCACCATTCGCCGGAGTATGCGGTATGACTCCGTAAGGAAGAAAACGCAGATCGGACCCACAAAGCGTAAGAAAATCCGTACTGTGGATTTCTGCGATACCCTGGCGGCCATACTGCGAGAAGCCAAAAAGGAGCAAATGCTGAACAGCATAAAATATGGGCCGTTGTACTCCCAAAACTACTATCGCATCGTCAAGGAAAAGAACCGCACCTACTACGAGGTCTATTCCTTGCCCCGGACAGAGACACCGCCGGAAGATTATACCCAGGTTTCCTTCGTCTGCCTGCGGCCCGATGGAGCTTATGAAGCCCCGGCAACGGTCAGCAGCGTATGCCGATATTCCCGAAAGAAGGTCGGGGATATGGATGACTTTCACTTCCATCTGTTGAGGCATACATATACGACCAACCTTCTCTCTCACGGGGCAGCACCCAAGGATGTGCAGGAGCTGCTGGGACATTCTGATGTAAGTACCACGATGAACATTTACGCCCACGCCACCAGAGAGGCCAAGCGAACTTCCGCAAGGCTGCTGGATAAGGTTGTAGGGACGGCCTGAAAAAAGTTTCCCTCATTTCTTCTCGTAAGGGAAAAAATGAGGGAAAAGGGCCAAACCGAGGTGACGAAAACGCTGGAAACACCAGTGTTTTCAAGGGGTATAGAAATTTTAACTGAGAAATTGAAATTCCGATTAACAAAAGCTAATCACCTCCACGGAAGCGCAACAGGCGAACCGTTCTCTGACCATTTCGCGCCAGGAAACTGTGGCTCCGCCGATGAAAGAGCGGGCTTCCCCAGAGACTGGCAATTTCGTGTCCCGCGGCGCCTCTTTCTTCCCTATCCGGCCCACCTTCCAAAAAACCGGATAGATGCGGAAACGTCCCCCGGCCTAGCCTCTTCTTCCCATGGTACAATGGTAAAATAGGTTTCTCTCCATAATTCGACAAAATTCGCCCCCTGGGACGTGGTAGACTGATGTAAAAATTGGTATGATTTTCCTTTGGGCAAAACCACCCATGGCTGCGGTAGGCGTGTTGCCGCTTGGAAAGCACACGGGCTAGTTTTTTCACCCGTTGGGACGTCCAATAGAATCAGCCAATCCCCAGGAGGTCGCCTAACCATGCAGACAAACATGCAGCACACACCTACAAGAGACCATGCAGCGGCTGTTCCCCTGGGGGATTTCGATGTCGTGGAGGACGGGAACACCCTGGTCAACCGGCTGTATTACGCTGTGCCGAAGTTCGAGGAGGGGCAGTTTTCCTGTTCCTTCTTCTACGAGGAAAACACGTTCCATAAGGAGCCAAACGGTGATTTGACACTGGTTCATTCCAAATATGGAATCGACAATCCAACGGCATTTGCGCTTCCAGCCAACAAATGAACCGCTGCTGTTTCCCCGAGCCTTTTGTTAAATCCCGTGATTCACAACGGGGCCCCAAGCCACATACACCTTAGTTCCCCGCCTTTTTTGGCAGGACGCAACCTTTTAATAGCAAACACAAAAACCTCCAAGGGCTTGTTCCTTTGGAGGTTTTCTCACAGTCCAACGGATGGAGGAAAAGGTGGTATCCCTATAGAAGGGGAGTAGAACCTCGATTGGAAGATGAATTGCTGCAGCGGTCCATAGGTCGATTTTCTCCCATCCTATTGTGGAATCGAGGCACGTGTGGTATCCTTTTTTCAAACCACACAGAGGGAGGGAAGCTCACCATGACAAGAGAAGAAGCCGAAAGGGAATTGTGCCGTCTTTTGGAAGAGGCCGAAGCAGACATTCAGGCGGGGCGCACCATTCCCGCAGAGGAAGTGTTCGCCCAGCTGCGGGAAAAGTTCGCTCCCCGGAACATCGTCTACCTCACCGGGGACACCCACGGACGGTTCGAGCGGATCGTGGACTTCTGCTCCCGGCGGGAGATGGAGCCGGAGAACACCTTCGTCATTCTGGGGGACGCCGGCCTCAATTTTTACGGTGGCCGGCGGGACGCCCTAGGCAAGGAACAATTGGCAAAGCTCCCCTGCACGTTCTTCTGCATCCACGGCAACCATGAGCAGCGGCCAGGGCCAGAGCTGGGCTATGAGCTATCCAGCTACCACGGCGGGCAGGTGTGGGTGCAGCCTCAGTACCCCAATCTCGTCTTCGCCATCGATGGGGAGGTGTACGACTTCTGCGGCCACAGCTGCCTGGTGATTGGCGGGGCTTACAGCATCGACAAGTACTACCGTCTGGCCATGGGGTACGGGTGGTGGCCGGACGAGCAGCCCTCTCCCCAGATCAAGGAGAAAGTGGAGCGGGTTCTGGAGGAACGGAACTGGCAGGTGGACGTGGTGTTCTCCCACACCTGCCCTCTCAAGTACGAGCCGGTGGAGGTGTTTCTGCCAGGCATCGACCAAAGCACGGTGGACAAGTCCACTGAGGAGTGGCTGGACACCATCGAGTCCAAACTCCATTACGAGCGCTGGTACTGCGGCCACTACCACACGGAGAAGCAAGTGGACAAGCTGCGGTTCATGTTCGAGGATTACGCCCTGCTCCCCCACACCCTTTCCATCGAGGAGGAGAAAGCTCTCATCGCGAAAATAGAACGCCAGGCTGAGATGGCGGAGGCCTTGGGTTGGGACGAGGAAGATATATAATATAAGGCTAAAAAGGGTGGAGATAAACTGAAAGATGGGACATGCCGGACCCTTTTCCTATGTATTCCTCTTCCCTGCACACGTCATCCACAGAAGGGCATACTATTATTACAAAAACTGTGAGGATGGTATATGATAGAGATAAAAATCATCGATGCGGCACATAAGGACGACATCAATATCCCGAATGAGCCGTTTCAGTTAATTGGAAGAATGATACCTTCTTATTCAGATGAACAATGGAGTTACAGCATTTGCTACTTTAACGAAGCAGATATCACAGATGTGTGCTTTCCGGATGAAAACTACAACTACGAAGAAATGAAAGAGAAAAGTGTATGTATCGGCGCCTACGATAACGGCAAATGCGTGGGGCTTGCAATCTTGCAGGATGCTTGGTTCCAGTATATGTACCTATATGATTTAAAAGTATCTAAAGACTATCGGAAGAAGGGTATTGCTTCTGCTATGATGCAAAAGGCAAAAGAGGTATGTAAGGCACACGGATATTCGGGCATTTACACACAAGGGCAAGACAATAATCTTGCCGCTTGCCTTTTCTACATAAAAAACGGTTTCCATATTGGCGGCTTGGATACGAATGTCTATAAAGGCACAAAGCAAGAAGGCAAGGCGGATATTATTTTCTATTGTGATTGTTAAATTGCACTGGTAATGCTTATTCTGGCCATCAGGCGTCCACCCCTGGGATGAGGGCACCTAGCTGGCGACAGTGGTTCTGTAGCAAACTGTATTGACACAATCTGGCCGAAACGGCACCTTTTCGGTGGATTCTTAGGATGTGCCAATAAAGTACCCTGGGGGAGTTTCCGATTGAAAAACACGACCCGGAAGACCACAATCAAGGATGGCCTGCGAGAGGCTTTAGCTTTAGGCCGCCGCCCTCTACAACCAAATCCAGCATCCGGGGATCCAGGGAAAGGGTTTCCAGCGCCTTGGCGTCCTCGAAACACAAAATTGGGGACAGATCCATGCCCAGCAGCGTCCGGCCGATGACCGCCCCAGCCAGAGAGGCCCCCAGCACAGAGCTGTGCTCCCCATCGGTGAAATACAGCTCCTCTTCGGGATGGTCTTTCCGCACCTGCTGCCAAACCCTCCCCACCGGGCACACTGTGGCCCCGATGCGCCGGCCCAGCTCCTCATAGGCATCCCCCATGGCCTCCTGGCCCTGGGGGTTGTTTTTTTCGCTCCAGGTCATATACAGGTAGATGTCCGTTTCAGCCGGGACCAAGGCGGCTATGCGCTCCCCAGCCTGGAGCAGGGATTCCCGCCCGGGAAAGGGATGGGCGTTGTGCTGAAGCACCACGGCGTCATACCCACCATAGAGGAGGTTGTAATAGGTTTGGGACTGCTCCAAGTGCCAGTCCAGCCCTACACCGGGATGGGTGAGCATGGCGGTCTCCACCGACTTGCCATGGCTGGCGCAAAAGCGGGCCACCCGGGCGGGCACATAGTGGACAAAGGTGTGGCTATTGCCGATAAACAAGACTTTCATTCCCCATTCCCCTCTTTCTGGGCTTCTTCCAGCTCACCGGGAATTTTCACCGCCAGGCCGTTGAATTCCACGCCCTCCCCGGCGGGGATGAGCAGGTACTTCTGGCCGTCGATGACCCGGGTCTGCACCAGGGGGGAGTAATCCGCCTCCACGGTGAGGGACACCTGGGGCGTCTTGATTTCCACCTTCCCCGGCTCAATGAGGTTGGCGGGGTTCAGGGCCACGCCCTCCCCGAACTTCTCATCGCACAGGGACTGGAAGGCCTGGATATTCTCCTCCGGCACCTCACAGCCCTGGAGGATGTGGGCCAAATCCTTGGCGGTGACAGTGAGAGGCTCTTCCCTGCCGGACTCCTTGTGCTCCGTGAGCATCCCATCCAGCTGGCTGTACACCACCTGGACCACGTCCATGCTGCAAGACTGCCCCAGGGCTTCCGCCAGGGACTCCCGGAAAGTCTCCTTTTGCTGCTCCGCTGCCATGGGCACATCGGTGTGGAACAAGCTTTCGATGAATTCCTGGGGCAGGGCATCGGGCTTGCGGCAGTAAAACAGGGCGTTGTAAAGATTGGCGGCCCGGTCGTCAAAGGCGGGGAACAGGAAACCACACTCCGGGGCCGCCACGGTCTGGGGCGCAAAGCAGTGGAACTCGTTGTCCCCGGCGTAGTAGCCCAGGCCGGGCTTGCCCTCCTTCACCGGGCACACCGCGCAGAGAATATAGGAGAAGACGTTCTCCCCGTCCTCCAGGGCGGCGCCGTCCTTGGCTTTGGTGGGTACGTCGTAGGTGTCGTGGGCCAGAAGCAGCAGGTAGCTGCCCTCCAGGTGCAAGCTCTCCACGGCCTTTTGGTAGAAGGCCTGCCGGGCCTCCAAGTCTTGGAGCTCTGAATCCCGCAGGAACATGAGCAGCCGGTGCTCGTCGCTGTCCGCCACCTGCTGGGTGGAGAACACCAGGTCAAGCAGATTCTTCCCCAGCTTGCCGGAGAGGGCTTTTTTCAGCAGGGAGAAATACTGCTCCGCCTCCTCCTGGGGCATGAGGGACAGGGGCTCGTCCAGGTCGGCGACAATCTCCCCGCTGGCATTCACATAGCAGCCGTAAATGTGCTTCACGGCGTTTTTCTCCGCCTGCCACCGGCGGCGCAGCTCGGACACTTCTTTTGTATGCATAGGAAAATACCTCATTTCAAAAGAGAATGATGTTGGGTTTCTATCGGGAGGACAGACGGGCATTCTCTCCCCCACTAGGCTATTGTAGCGGAAATTCCCCAGAAACGTCAAGACGGCAATCCCTGCAGAAACGCCCAGCGCAAAAACGCCAGGGCATGCCGTGGACATCATGTGCTGGTCTGTGCCCGGCTGCGCCATGCGGCCGGCACCCAGTGGGGCAGCAAAAAGCCTATGAACACGAAGCGCCTGGAGGCGGTCATTGGGGACGGGCCATTGCAGGTTGACTTCATGCATGCTAGAGTCTGCAAACCAAAGTGCGAAAAAAACTTGACACTACCGGCACTACCGTTCTTTTCCAGTACATCGCCTTCACAAAATAGATACGCGCATGGATGAATAAGCTGCACATCTCTGATGATGCCCGGCAGGACTTGGTAGAAATCAAGCAGTACATTGCGGAAGATTTGGACAGTCCCAACGCCGCGGCACAAACGGTAAAGGGGATATTGAAGGGAATCACCCGCTTGAAAGAGCAGAGCGGGATCGGCGCGCCCCTGTCTTCCATCGTCCCGGTGGAAAGCGAGTACCGCTTCTTGGTCTAAGCACGAAATACAGGAGCAGAAATAACCACGGAAACTGATAAGAAATATAGGACAATCCGGGTATTTCCGCAATCTTGTTGCATATGAGGAACCCTAACGGTATGCCGACTACACAGCTTCCTATTAAGCTACCCAAAAAGTAAATCCTGTTTTCTGCGTTCTGTGTTTGATAAATTTGTACTTTTGTCATACCAGCGGCCTCTAACAAAGCATAGTCATGACGGCGTATAACCGTATTTGTAATACAGGTATTAAGCAGATTGACAAAGGCAAACAAACAAATCAACACCATTACTGCGGTAACAATAATTTGGGCGTTATAAAAATATGCCTGATATTCAGATAAAGATTCAATATTCATTACTCAATAAAAAATTTGCTAAATGCACAATTTTCACCCCGTTGATATTTCCTGCGGCCAGCTCATCCAGCGATACCACATATTTCGGGTAGTGGTCTTTGATTTCGAGGAGATTGGCAACCTCCCGATCCGATTCCTCCGGCAGCCTGCGGCACACCTGAACGTAGATACGCTCGTCACGCTGCACCGCCACAAAATCAATTTCTTTCGTTTCATTCTTCCCGATATAAACTTCATAGCCCCGCCGCCGCAGTTCAAAATACACGATGTTTTCCAGCATAGCGGCAATGGACGTAGGATGAAAGCCCATGATACAATATTTTAAGGAAGCGTCTGCCAGATAGAATTTTTCCTGGGTTTTCAGTACGGATTTTCCCTGCAAATCATACCGCTGGCAGCGATAGATCACAAACGCCTTTTCCAGCCAGTTCAGATAGTTATAAACTGCTTCGACGGACAGGGAACGCCCCTCGCTTTTGAGAAACTTCGCAATGGCGTTGGCGGAAAAGGTCTTGCCCACATTTTCCACGATATACTTTACAACACGGTTGAACAAATCGAAGTTCATGATATTGTGCCGCTTTGTAATATCGTTGGTAATAACGGAGTTATAGATTCCCTCCACGATCTGATAGGCGGAGCGTTCGTCAAAGTTGCCCAGCGCCACAATGGGGAATCCACCCAGCCGCAGGTATTCGTTTAACAGCTCCTTTGGGGAACGGGAATCTGATTTTTTGAAATCCAAATATTCAGCGAAAGACAGCGTATAAACCGGAATGGAGATATATCGTCCCGTCAAATAGGTCGAAATCTCGCTTGACATCAGCTTGGAATTGGAGCCGGTCACATAAATATCGGTATTGGCATTTTCAAGTAGGCTATTGACCGCTTTTTCCCAACCGTCGATTTCCTGTACTTCGTCCAGCAGCAGATAGTAGCGCCCATTGTCGGTCATCTGCTCTTTGATACCGTTATACATATCCTTGTCGGTCATGCCATCGTCAAAATCCTCCGACGTATAACGCATACTGAGTATGTGGTCTGTGGCAACCCCGCTTTTCAGCAGATCATCCCGCAGCATATCCAAAATCGTGGATTTTCCGCAGCGCCGGATTCCCGCCAGTATCTTCACCAGCGGAACATCCCGATAGGTTTTCAGCGTGTTCATATATTGTGGTCGGATAATCATATCGTTCGCCTCCTTATTCCTTGCTTATAGTATAGCCAAAAACTGAAAATATTTCAATAGTTTTTATTTGTAATCCGAAAAAACTTCCTTTTATAAAAAGGTTTTTTCGGATAAAATAAAAGATTCGGATACGAATAAATATCCCCCGGCGAAGCCGGGGGTCGTAAAAAGGTTATTTTGAAAAAGCAGAAAACTGCATAGTTTTCAAGGGACGGCGTGGCGTGAGCTACGCCGTTTTCCTTTGCTTTATTCGTGTTTCATCAGTTCTTCCAACGGGATAAAGCCGATTCCATCGTACTTGATGTGGATGTTCTGTCTGCGTTTACCGCTGGACTTGTCCGGTGCTTCCACATAGATGGCTTGAATCAGCTCTCTGAGCATATACGGGTCGGTTTCCTCGATAGCATACTCAGTAGGCGTCTTTGCGCCGGCAAGCATCATCACTTCCGAAAGACCAGGGGTAACTTCTTTGGTGGCAGTACGGCTATCATCCGTGTATTCCGCAAAGGTCAGTGTGGTGGTTATCTGGGGATAGCACTGGAATAGGTAGAGCCTATCCTTCATGGTTTCCACGGTCACATTACTCTGGGTTTATGCTACAAAAAAGATACCCGCTGAAAATGAGAACTTCTGATCCGGAAAAGATTCGTTTCTATAGATAGCGTGATTTTCTAATTTTTGCTTTTTGGATGTCCTATTTCTGCAAGAGCGGGCAACACGGAAAAGCCAGCTTGAATCTCGGGATTTCATCGTAGAAAAAGAGGCTGGAATTTGGATGTCTCATTTTTGGGTTCCAAATTTCGGCCTCTATTCTCATGCATTTATTGGATCAAACCGCTATCCTTCAACAAAAGCTCCAAATCGGTTCCCCTTACTTTTTTTATAGCGAGCTTCAGCAGCTCTTTTTCCGCAAAGGGCAATTCCGCCTCCAATAACGGCTTTTTGTCAATGGCATAATAACAGGATCGCAGGATCTCACGCACATCGTATTTGCTTCCCCAAACCTCCGGCACGCCGCGGTCAATATCCAGCAGGGTATAGACAGACTCCATACCTGTCCGCATGGAATACTCGGTAGTGAAAATAGTATCTCGGGGTGTTTCGGCAAATTGACCGATGAAAGCGAAGTTCACAGCGCCATCGGGCACTACTTTCGGACGATCGGATTCTTTTCTCGGCTGGAAAAAGGCGTTGATATACGGCATAAAACAAGTGGTGGTATTGCAGGCATTCTTGGCAAGGGCATCAATTTTTTCGGTCGGAACACCAATATGGTACAGCCATTCACGGCAAACCTCTTCGCCGGTGCAGTTGCGCATCGCCTTTTTTACATAGTTGCCCTCTTTGTTTGTATTGAGGGAATAAAGCCATACCAAAACCATATTTTTGTCCTGGGATTTGAACTGTGGCTGACGGTTGATTGTCCAGGAAAGATACCAGTTATCGGTGCTGTCCTTAACGGTTACGATACCGCCGGTCGTTACCTTGCCGGAGCGTGGGTCACGCTTGCATACATTCATAATATACCGGATAATCTCCTCGTTGGACGTGGCTACGGTTGCGCTCATCCAGTTGGTGGCATCGATGTTGCTGCAAAAGACATCCGGATTCCCAAACTCTCCATGCTCGGCCTGAGCGGCGATGGCCTTCCACATGTCCCACGATTCGCCGCAGCCGTTGTGAATGACAGACAGGTCCGGGGCATGAGTCTGGTCGCCGTAACAGGAAGTATCGGTGCAGCAGCCGTTGGTAATGAAGACGAGATCATCCTCGATCAGGTCGATGGTCTGCTCCTTACCGTCTTTTACATAGACGATCTGCTTTGCGATCTTCTTATCACCTTCGGTTTGTATAATGACATTTTTTACATCCATACCGTACTCGATTTGCACGCCATGATTCTCAAGATATTTTACCAACGGCAGGATCATGCTCTCGTATTGGTTGTATTTGGTGAAACGCAGGGCGCTGAAATCCGGCAAGCCGTCAATATGATGCACATAGCGGCAAAGATAACGCTTCATTTCCAAAGCGCTCGACCAGCGTTGGAAAGCGAACATCGTCTGCCAATAGAGCCAGAAATTTGTGCACCAGAAGGATTCGGGAAGCACATCGGAGATCTTTTTGTCTTCCAAATCCTTTTCCTGTGTTAAGAACAGCTTGGATAAAGCCATTGCCGAGTCTTTATCCAGCAAAAATTTTTTGTCCGTGTGGGCGTCCTCGCCACAGTTTACCGTGGCACGGCAGAGAGAATAGTTCGGGTCGTGCTTGTTGAGCCAGTAATATTCATCCAGCACTGAAACTCCTGGTGTTTCAATAGAAGGCACATCCCGGAAGGTATCCCACATGACCTCGAAGTGGTTATCCATTTCACGGCCCCCGCGCATGAAGAAGCCTTTTGTCACATCCTTGCGTCCGTCGCAGCTGCCGCCGGCAAGCTCCAGTTTTTCAAGCAGATGAATATGCTCCCCCTTCATCTGTCCGTCACGGACAAGATAGAAAGCAGCGGTTAACCCGGCCAGTCCCGTGCCAATAATGTAAGCGGATTTTTTATCTACATCCTTCGGCTTTTCTGGATGGGCAAATGATTCATAAGTTCCTGCGGAATAATACATAACGAAAACCTCCTGTTTTTTCTTTCTGTTTTCATTATACCTACTTCCATCAGGGGCACAATAAACAAAAAAAGCCCCGTGACAAAATTCTTATCACGGGACCAGAAGATGTAAAAAGTTTTATCAAAACCGGTAAAATGATAAAATCAGAGCTTAAATCTGGAAAGAGCCACCGACACAGATCCTTTTATCAGCTTGGAAAGCTTTTCTACAATCTGCTGCGGATCTTCGCGCATATCATCCTTGATCCAGTCGAGCATCAACCCGATAAACATATAAGAATAGACCTGTGCAATAAACTGCTTATCTTCGTCTCGAACCGTTATCCCGGCTGCCTCCTCGTTAATAACATTCAAAAGCAGCTGATCCACCAGCGGCTGTAGGTATTTTTCAACCTGCTCTCGGTGAACGCAACGGTAAACATTCAGAATAAACGGCTTGTTTTCCTGCACCGCTTTAAAAATTTGTAAGAGCCCCTGCTGCCATGTATCGTAGGTTTTCTTCTCATCTAATGCCCTTTTGGCATCTTCAAGGCACGACCATTCTACTAAATCGTATATATCTTTAAAGTGATAGTAAAAAGTCATACGATTGATTCCGCAATCATCTGTAATATCGCCTACCGTGATTTTTGTAAGCGGCTTTTTCAGCAGCAGGTTTTTAAGGGACTGCTCCAACGCCCGTTTTGTTACCTGGGACATTGCAATCTACACCTTCTAAAAAGTTATTCTCTTTTTATATTATATCACAAATCCATCAATTTCTCAACGAAAAAAGCAGGTACAGAGAAACACCGACAGCATGTGATCTGTCAGCGTTTCTCTGTACCTGCTTCTTAGTGAAGTGGTTGTGTGATTTCAAATCCGCCTACAAAGCGGATGTGGATTTCCTCTTTGGAAAGTACGGTGATTCTTTCAATAATGCGATATACTAAGGCGTCGGAGTATTCTGTTAGGTCGAGGTCCTCTGCGGAAATCAGTCCCATGACTTCTTGGGCCTTGGATTCCATTACCTCGGAACGCTCTGCGGTGTATTCGAGCCGCTTTTTCTGCTGCTTTAATTTGAGGATAGTTTCGCTGATCTGTTTCAGTTTATGGTCGATGATGATCGATACCCCTTATGCCAGACAGGAACAGATACTTTTCAATGATACTACAGA
>OLOQ01002756.1_pt1 | contig 13767 bp, 8 predicted proteins | sample 1673101 | NCBI WGS metagenome assembly OLOQ01 (sample SAMEA3136754, study PRJEB25190) | human gut metagenome | biome: human gut; feature: human-associated habitat; material: faeces | place: Austria | collected 2013 | reverse complement strand
CCCCGGCGGAATCCCGCCGGGGGTGCGTTGGTTTATTCAAGACTCAGAAGCAGAACTGGAACGCGCAGAAGCCGGCGTACAGCACCAGCAGCACGATGCCCTGCCAGCGGGACAGCCTGCCCCTAGCCAGGGCGGGCACCGTCAGCAGCAGCATTACCAGCATCATCAGGGGGATGTCCACCACCAGGGAGGCGTTGTACCCGGCGATGGTCTTTTCCTGAGGCACCTGGAAGGGGGACAGGGTGGTGGACAGGCCGCTGACCAGCACCAGGTTAAACAGGTTCGCCCCCACGATGTTGCCCAGGGACAGGGCGCTGTGGCCCTTTACCAGGGAGGTGATGGCGGTGACCAGCTCCGGCAGGGAGGTGCCCAGGGCCACGAAGGTCAGGGCAATGACGGACTCCGGCACGCCCAGCCCCTGGGCGATGAGAGTGCCGTTGTTCACCAGCAGGTTGGCCCCCACGGCGATGAAGGCCGCGCCGATGACCAGCAGCAGGATGTCCTTGCCCATGGAGGGGGTGCCGTCAATGGCCTCGTCCGCGCCGCCGGCCTGCACGGTGTCCCGGAAGCTCTGGCGCACGGTGAGGACCATGTACACCACGAACATCACCAGCAGCACAATGCCCGCCAGCCGGGTGAAGGCCCCGTTGGTATAGGCGATGGCGGCATAGAACACGGCGGCGATGAAGAAGAAGATCACCGGGGTCCGCAGGCTCCTGCGGTCCGCCTCCGAGGGGCGGATGGCGATGGTCAGGGCCGCGATCAGGGCGGTGTTGCAGATCACCGAGCCGATGGCGTTGCCGTAGGCGATCTCGCCGTGGCCGCTGACGGCGGAGGTGGCGGACACCATCACCTCCGGCAGGGTGGTGCCGATGGAGACCACCGTGGCGCCGATGAGAATTTCCGGCACATGGAACCGGTGGGCCAGCCCCGTGGCCCCGTCCACGAACCAGTCGCCGCCCTTGATCAGTAGCACCAGACCCACGATGAACAGAAGAATGGGTACGAGCATTGTGTTGTTCCTCCTTAGTTTTTACAGCATACTGCTGATAAAGATTTCCAGTCCGATGAAGATCAGGATGGCCCCGCCCAGGATCTGGGCCCGGCCGGCAAGGCGCATGCCGAATTTCCGCCCCAGCACCAGGCCCCCCAGACAGATGCACAGCGTTACCGCCGCGATAATCAGGGAACAGACCAGGGCCATGAGCCAGTCATACTCCGCAATGGTGAAGCCCACGGACAGGGCGTCGATGGACGTGGCCACCCCCTGCACCAGCAGGGCCCCCAGGCCCAGTCTGGGGGCGTCGTCGTCTCCGCCGCCGCCCCGGATGCCCTCGATGAGCATTTTCCCGCCGATGAAGCCCAGCAGGGCCAGGGCGATCCAGGGGATCAGCTTTTCAAAGGCCCGGAAATACTGCACGATGGTGTGGACGCAGACCCACCCCGTCATGGGCATCAGGGCCTGGAAGGCGGCAAACACCCCGGCAATGCCCAGCATCCGCCGCCGGGACATGTGGGGCTCGTTGAGGCCGTTGGCCAGGGACACGGAAAACGCGTCCATAGCCAGCCCCACCCCCAGCAGCACGCTGTTGAAAAAGAACAGGATATTCCACTGCATGTTCGTTTCTCCTTTTTTCGTGAAAATTCCATGAAAAAACCCGGACATGGCCGGGGGCCATGTCTGGGCTCGAAGGCGAACAGACAGACGAGTCCCATGCATCCCGCGGCAGTGATACATGAGTCTCGCAAATTAAAGCAAGCCAGGCCGCCAGGCGGCCAGTATGTTGACGTGCTGCGGATAAAGGATCCGCTTGCTACTCCCTCACAGAGTTTTCAGCTTGTTCATGATACCACAGCCCGCCCCCTCCGTCAACGTTTTTTTCGGAAGATTCTGTTGCCCCGGCGGACAAAATCGTATATAATGGGGGACAATACAGGAAAAACCACCGGGAGGAAGCATCATGCAGCGCATCAGCAAGGAAAACTATTATCTGAACATCGCCCAGACGGTGCTGGAACGGGCCACCTGTCTGCGCCGGGTGTACGGGGCCATCATCGTGAAAAACGACGAGATCATCTCCACCGGCTACAACGGCGCGCCCCGGGGGCGGCGCAACTGCGTGGACATGGGCTACTGCACCCGGGAGCGGCTGCGGGTTCCCCGGGGGGAGCGGTACGAGCTGTGCCGCAGCGTCCACGCCGAGGCCAACGCCATCATCTCCGCCAGCCGCCGGGACATGGTGGGCGGCACCATGTACCTGGTGGGCCGCAACGCCCAGACCGGGGAGCTTCTGCCGGACGCCACCTCCTGCCCCATGTGCCGCCGCCACATCATCAACGCGGGCCTGGAGCGGGTGGTGATCCGCCGCACTCCCACGGAGTTTCAGGTGGTGGACGTGCAGGACTGGATCGACAGCGAGGACGACGTGCCCCAGGCGTGAGACAAAACGGGAATTCACCGGCGTGTGCCGGGAAAATATATGGGACGAAAGGGAATTGCGATCATGTTGGACGAGAGAAAAGAGGAGGCATTCTGTACCATCCTGCGTGAGGAGCTTCAGCTGGCCACCGGATGCACAGAGCCCATCGCCGTGGCCTATTGCGCGGCCCGGCTGCGCCAGGTGCTGGGGCAGAGACCCTGCCGCATTCTGGCGGAGGTCAGCGGCAACATCCTGAAAAACGTCAAGTCCGTGGTGGTGCCCAATACCGGGGGCCGCCGGGGCCTGCCGGCGGCCATCGCCGTGGGCGTGGTGGCCGGGGATCCGGAGGCCCGGCTTCAGGTCATCGCCCATGTGACGGAGGCGGACGCCCCCGCCATCGGGGACTATCTGGACCGGACGGAGATCCGCATCGACTGCCCGCCCACCCCCCGGATGCTGGACATCCGGCTCACCGGCTGGACCGGCGACGGGCACCGGGCCGTGGTCCATGTGGCCAACAACCACACCAATATCATCTATGTGGAGCGGGACGGGGAGGCCCTGCTGGAAAAGCCCCACTCCGACTCTGCCGAGGACAATTTGCAGGACAAGAGCGTGCTGAACGTCCGGGATATCCTGACCTTTGCCGAGACGGTGGACGTCTCCCGCATCGAGGACTCCGTGGGACGGCAGCTCGAATGCAACACCGCCATCGCCCGGGAGGGCCTGCGGGGGGACTGGGGGGCCAACATCGGCTCCACGCTGCTGCTGTCCGGCGGCGACGTGGAGACCCAGGCCCGGGCCTGGGCCGCCGCCGGGTCCGACGCCCGGATGAACGGCTGCGAGATGCCGGTGGTGATCTGCTCCGGCTCCGGCAACCAGGGCATCACGGCCTCCGTCCCCGTGTGGCGCTACGGCCAGCAGACCGGCCGGGACCGGGAGACCATCCTGCGGGCCGTGTGCCTGTCGGACCTGATCACCATCCACCAGAAAACCGGCATCGGCCGCCTGTCCGCCTACTGCGGGGCGGTGTCTGCCGGGGTGGGGGCAGGCTGCGGCATTGCCTGGCTCCGGGGCGCGGGGTATGAGGGCATCTGCCAGACCATCACCAACGCCGTGGCCATGATCTCCGGGTGCATCTGCGACGGGGCCAAGGCCAGCTGTGCCAGCAAGATCGCCATGGGGGTGGAGACCGGCCTGCTGGGGTACAATATGTACCTGCGGGGCAACAGCTTCCAGCCCGGCGACGGCATCGTGGGCCGGGACGTGGAGGAGACCATCCGCAACGTGGGCATCCTGGCCTCTCAGGGCATGAAGGAGACGGACCGGGTGATCCTGAAGATCATGACGGAGTGATTCCATATGCTGCGCAACTATAAATTCATCATCGCCTATGACGGCACCCGTTTTTTCGGCTGGGAGCGCCAGCCGGGGCGGGACACCATCCAGGGGAAGCTGGAGAGCGTGCTGACCCGGCTCCAGGGCAGTCCCGTGGAGATCATCGGCGCCGGACGCACCGACGCCGGGGTCCATGCCCGGGCCATGGCGGCCAACGCCCAGCTGGACGTGGACCTGTCCCCGGAGGAGATCCGGGACTATATGAACCGCTATCTCCCCGACGCCATCGCCGTCCGGGAGGTGAAGGAGGCCGCCCCCCGGTTCCACGCCCGGTATAAGGCCCTGGGCAAAACCTATCGCTATGTGTGCTTCGACGGGCCGGTGAAGCCGGTGTTCGACCGGAAGTATGTCACCCTGCTGGATTTTCACCCGGACCTGGAGCGGATGCAGCAGGCGGCGGCATATTTGCAGGGACAGCACGACTTCGCCAGCTTCTGCGGCAATCCCCGGATGAAAAAATCCACCGTCCGGCTGGTGGACAGCATCACCGTGGTGCGGCAGCGGGACCGCATCGTGTTCACGTTCCACGGCACCGGCTTTTTGCAGAATATGGTGCGCATCCTGGTGGGCACGCTGCTGGAGGTGGGCCGGGGGACCCGGCAGCCGGAGGATATGCCCGCCCTGCTGGAGGCCCGGGACCGCCGCCTGGCAGGGCCCACCGCCCCGCCGGAGGGCCTGTGCCTGATGAAAGTCGACTACTGACCGTAATATCCGACAGAAAAATTACTTTTTGTATCAAAAAATCCCGCCTTCGCGCGGGTGAAGGAGCCGATATGGAAGAATTGCTGCAGCAGATCCTACAGGAGTGCCGCCCGTACACCGGCCAGGGCGCCCTGGCCTCCTATATCCCGGAGCTGGCCCGGCAGGACCCGGACCGCCTGGGCATTGCCGTGTTCCACAAGGACGGCAACATGGTGGAGGCCGGCGACAGCCGCCGCTGCTTCACCATCCAGAGCGTGATGAAGCCCCTTTTGCTTCTGCTGGCCCTGCAGGACAACGGCCGGGAGACCGTCCGGGCCCATGTGGGGGTGGAGGCCACCGGCAAGCCCTTTGACGCCATCAACGTGGCGGACAACGCCCTGCTGGCCAAGCACCTGAACCCCATGGTCAACGCCGGGGCCATCCTCATGTGCCAGCTGGTGGGGGGCGAGACCTATGACCAGCGGTTTGCCCGGCTGTTGGGCTTTATCCGCCGCCTGGCCGCCAACGAGAAAATCGACCTGGACGAGGAGGTCTACCACTCCGAAAAGGCCACCGGCTCCAAAAACCGGGCCCTGGCCTATCTGCTGAAGGCCCACGGCCTGATCCGCGGCGATGTGGAGGAGCTGCTGGACTGCTATTTCCGGGCCTGCTCCATCCGGGTCAGCGCGGCGGACCTGGCCCGCATCGGCTGCGTGCTGGCCTGCCACGGTCAGCTGCCGGACGGCCAGCGCCTGTTCCCGGCGGCCTATGGCCGGTTCGTCAACGCCAACCTGATGACCTGCGGCATGTACGACGGGTCCGGAGACTTCGCCATCCGGGTGGGAGTCCCGGCCAAAAGCGGCGTAGGCGGCGGCATCATGGCGGTGGTGCCCGGTCGTATGGGCGTTGGTCTGTTTGGACCGGCTCTGGACGAAAAGGGCAACAGCCTGGCCGGTATCCGGGCGCTGGAGCTGCTGTCCGCCCGGCTGGACCTGAGCGTATTCTGATACGGATAAGAAACGGAGGATTCTCATGAAGGTTCTTGATTTTCAGGCCGTGAAGGCCATCGCCGCCGGCACGCCGGACAGCGAGCTCATCCGCTGGGTGGACGCCGCCCTGCGGGAAAAACCCGGCTACACCCTGCCCCCCAAGATTCACATCTCCCAGCAGGACGGCGACTATTACAACGTCATGCCCTGCATCTGTGAGCGGGGCAACCTGGCCATGGTGAAGATGATCGGCCGCCACGGCATCAAGCGGGGCGAGGAGCGCTCCGTGATGATGGGCGACATCCTGCTCTACGAGTCCGACACCGGCATTCTCAAGGCCCTGATGGACGGGGAGTACATCACCACCCTGCGCACCGGCATCTCCGCCGCCCACTCCGCCCGGCTGTTCACCCGTCCGGACTTTGAAACCGTGGGCCTCATCGGCCTGGGCAACATCATGACTGTGTGCATCCGGGCCTTCGTGTCCTCCCTCCGGGCGGAGGGGGACCGCCGCCCCATTACCCTGAAGCTCATCCGTTACCACGGCCACGAAAACCGCATCATGAATCTGTTCCGCCAGGACCCGGACGTGCACTTTGTCCTGTGCGACACCTATGAGCAGGTCATCGGCGGCTCTGACCTGGTGATCTCCGCCATTACCAAGGTCACGGAGAACTTCGTCACCGACGAATACTTCAAGGAGGGCTGCACCGTCATCCCCATCTGCACCATGGGCTTCCAGAACTGCGACCTGTTCTTCGACCGGGTGTTCACCGACGAAATTGAGCAGATCCGGGGCTTCAGGTATTTCGATCACTTCGCCCCCGTCACCACCAACGTCACCGACGTGCTCAACGGCGCCGCCCCTGGCCGCACGGACAACGTCCAGCGCATTCTGGTGTATAACTACGGCATCGCCATCCACGATCTGGTCTTTGCCGCCAACATCTATGGCCGCGCCGCCGTTCCCGACACACCGTATCACTACTGCCGGAAAAAATACTTTATCTGACGTTTTTCACACAATATACTGCCCCAAAAACCAAGGCTTTTGGGGGCACTCAGCTTGTCAAAAAGACTTTTTTGACAAGCTGATATTTGCACATTGCGTTATTGCATTAAAGCCCCAAAACTGATATAATACATAAGTCACGCCGAACTTTATGCATCGGCGGATAAGATATTTTATAGGAGGAACGAGATGACAGCTATCAAACGGTGCTGCGCACTGGCTCTGGCGGTTCTGATGATCCTGACCGCCCTGCCGGTGACGGCATTCGCCCAGGCAGCTGAGCAGGAGGTCAACGCCTCCCTGCAGGAGACCACGGTCAGCGGTATCGCCAACGATATCGCCCGCCAGGTCCTGCGCAGCGGCCAGAAAAACGGCGAAAAAATTCAGATGGAGAACACCGCGAAGCTCGACGACAGCGACGAAGTCGAGATCATCGTGGTGGTCAACGACTCCGTGGCTGACCCGGATTCCCGGGCCCAGGTCAACGCCCTGCTGCGCACGCAGAAGAGCGCCCTGGCCCAGATCAACCGGGCCATTGACGGGCAGGTGGAGCCCCAGCGGCAGTATACCACCCTGCTCAACGGCTTTTCCGCCACGGTGACCTATGGCCAGTACAAGGCCATCCGGAAGCTGGACTGCGTGCAGTCCGCCTTCATTTCCCCCACCTTTGAGCTGCTGCCCGACACCGCCAACAGCAACCGGATGATCGGCGGCGGTATCTATAATACCACGGGCTTCACCGGCGAGGGGATGCTGGTGGCCATTCTGGATACCGGCGTGGACATGGGCCACGAGATCTTCAAGGCCGCCCCCAAGAGCCCCTCCCTGACCCAGGAAAAGCTCCGGACCCTGCTGGAGACCTATGATTTCCAGGTGGAGAGCATCATCAAGGGCATCAGCGTGTCCAACCTGTACTACAGCGCCAAGATTCCCTTCCAGTTCGACTACGGCGACAAGGATAAGGACGGCAATCCCGGCGAAAAGGGCAGCCACGGCACCCATGTGGCCTCCACCGCCGCCGGTAATGTGGGCGTCAACGATGCCGTCATGGGCGTGGCGCCCCAGGCCCAGATCATCAACATGAACGTGTTCAAGTCCACCGGCGGCGCGTCCTATGCGGACATTCTGGCCGCTCTGGAGGACTGCATCCTGCTGGGCGTGGACGTGGCCAACCTGAGCCTGGGCTCCGACTGCGGCTACATCGACTATGACAGCGAGGATGCCTTCACCAAGAGCCTGCTGGACGTGTTCGAGCGCACCGGCGAGAGCGGCGTGTCCCTGGCTGTGGCCGCGGGCAACGCCTATAACGCCGCCTATGGCGACGCCTTCGGCGGCAAGGCCCTGGCCTCCAACCCCGATTACGGCCTGGTCAGCGAGCCCTCCACCTATGGCGAGTCCCTGTCCGTGGCCGCCGTGTCCAACGGCATGGTCAAGGGCCCCTATGTCACCGTGGGCGGCAAGAACCTGGCCTATCAGGACAGCGCCACCATCAGCGAGGACGAGAACGCCAAGCCCTTCCGCAGCCTGTCCGCCCGGGGCTCCATCGAGTATGTGGTGGTTCCCAACTACGGCGCGGAGGAGGACTATGCGGGCCTGGACCTGACCGGCAAGATCGCCCTGGTGCAGCGGGGCGGCGGTATGTACTATGAGCAGAAGGAGCGCAACGCCGCCAACGCCGGCGCCATTGGCATGCTGGTGTACAACAACGTCCCCGGCATGCTGTACATGTCCATCACAGACTGGAAGATCCCCTGCGCGTTCATCTCCCAGGCCGCCGGTGAATATATGAAGCAGCAGGAGACCAAGACCCTGTCCGTGGCCTCCGCCGACGCCCTGGTGGAATCCCCCACCTATGGCATGGCCGACTTCTCCAGCTGGGGCGCTACCCCTGAGCTGACCCTGAAGCCGGAGATCACCGCCCCCGGCGCGGGCATCTATGCCGCCGTGCCCGGCGGCTATGAGAGCATGGACGGCACGTCCATGGCCTCCCCCCACGCGGCCGGCGGCATGGCCATCGTCCAGCAGGCCCTGAAGGCCCGGGACAACAGCATGACCGGCGCCCAGCGCAAGCACATGACCGACACCCTGCTCATGAGCACCGCCCATGTGATCTATGACGACAACGGCGTGCCCTATTCCCCCCGGAAGCAGGGCGCCGGCCTGATGAGCATCAACGACGCCGTGAATACCCGGGGTTATCTGTCCGTGGCGGGCATGGAGCGTCCCAAGCTGGAGCTGAAGGACGATCCCGCCATGAAGGGCGTGTACACCATGACCTTCACCGTTCACAACACCGGCAGTGACACCCTGTATTACGACGTGACCCCCATCGTCCTGACGGACACCACCGAGAGCTACGTCAACGGCAATCAGCAGGAGTTCTCCACCATCAGCGGAAGCTCCCGGCTGCTGCCCCACACCTTCACCACCAACTGCGAGAATAACCGCGTGTCCGTGGCTCCCGGCAAGACCGCCGATGTCACCGTCACCGTCACCGTTACCGACGAGGGCCGGAAGATGCTGGCCCAGTTCCCCAACGGCAGCTATGTGGAGGGCTTCGTGACCCTGACCCAGGTGGCCGCAGACGGCAGCAGCCTCACGGATCCCATTGATCTGGGCGTGCCCTTCCTGGCCTTCTACGGCGACTGGACCAAGGCCCCCATCATGGACTCCACCGATTACTGGGAGACTCTGGACGGCTCCGCCAGCCAGGCCCAGGCCTATATGAACACCGCCTTCTCCTCCTCCAGCGAGAACACGGTGGACACCTATCTGGGTGACAACAACTACACCAGCGTGCCGTATCTGGCGGACCGCAACGCCATCTCTCCCAACAACGATGACTTCATGGACAGCCTCACCGGTATCTACACCGGCCTGCTGCGCAACACCAAGAGCCTGAAGTATACCATCACCGGCGCCAACGGCCAGGTGTACTACAGCAAGGACTGCGAGTATGTGGGCAAGTCCATCTACAGCTACGACTATTACCGCATTGTGCCCGCCGGTGTGGACGCCGAATATGACGGCATCGAGCCCTGGTACGGCACCGACGCCCACAACGCCAAGCTGCCCAACAACACCAAGGCAACCGTGACCATCGAGGCCACCCTGCCCTATGGCGACGGCGTGGGGACCAACCAGAAGAGTTCCTGGTCCTTCCCCATCACCATTGACACCGAGGAGCCTCATGCCGACAACCTGAAGGTCACCGAGTCCGAGGGCCGGTACTATCTGAGCCTGGACGTGTCCGATAACCAGTATGTGGCGGCCGTGGTGTTCTACAACATCAAGAACAGCGAGATGCTCTACGGTATGCAGGGCTTCGGCGAGGACAAGCCCGGCGTCACCAGCCACATCAAGGAGTATGATATCACCGGCTTCGGCGAGACCTTCGGCATGATCGTCCACGACTACGCCGGCAACTCCAAGGTGTATACCGTCCGCGCTCCCGGCAACCCCGACGATCACGGCACCATCACCCCCACCAACATCCTCTGGACCGAGAACTTCAACGAGAAGTGGCTCCCCAACGACTGGAGCGTCCAGAGCAAGGGCGGCTCTCTGAACACCTGGTACCGCGACGAGGACTACATGGCCGCCGTGGATCATGACGACGACAACCAGCAGAACGAGTGGCTCATCTCCCGCACCACGGATATCAGCGGCGTGGATACCGAGGTCCACATGGTCTTCGATTTCTACACCACCTATTGGTACACCGTGGAGTATAAGCACTGCAACCTGCAGGTCATGGCCTCCGGCGACGGCGGCGAGAACTGGCAGGAGATCTGGAACCTGCAGCGGGATTCCGGCCTGTTCACCGCCTGGACCAAGACCCAGGCCAAGGTGACCATCCCTGAGAGCCTGCAAAACAGCAAGGACCTGCGCTTCGCCTTTGTCTACACCGGTAAGGGCGGCTCCACCCTGTCTATGGACAACGTCCAGCTGTACGCCGAGGAGCGGGACAACTATGTGGCCGTCACCGCCTCCGCCGGTGAGGGCGGAACCATCACCCCCGCCGGTCAGACCCTGGTGAAGAAGGGCACCAGCAAGACCTTCACCGTTACCCCCGCCCAGGGCTATGAGATTGCCAACGTCACCGTGGACGGCACGGATCTGGGCCCCATCAGCTACTATACCTTCCAGCGGGTGGGCGTGGATCACACCATCTCCGCCACCTTCCAGAAGGCCCAGCAGTCCGGCGACACCGTGACCCTGACCACCACCGCCTCCGACGGCGGTACCGTGGCCCCCGCCGGTCAGACCACCTATGTCTCCGGCCAGGCCGTGGACGTTACCTTCACCCCGGACCCCGGCTATCAGCTGGCCTCCGTGAAGGTCAACGGCCGCACCGTGGACGTGACGGACGGCGCCTACACCCTGGTCATGGACCAGAGCTATGCCGTGTCCGCCGCCTTCGAGAAGATTCCCGACGTCCCCGTGGTGATGTTCCAGAACGACTTCGAGGACGTGGCCGGCGACAGCTTCCCCTTCCACGGCTGGACCGTGAAGGTGCAGGATACCAGCAGCACATGGAAGCAGTATACCTATTACAACTGGAAGAACGAGGGCAATGATTCCAAGCACGCTTACATCAGCAACGACTGGAAGGGTGCACAGGATGAGTACCTGATCTCCCCGGCTGTGGACCTGTCCGGTACCCGTGACGGCGTGCTGACCTTCGACTTCGCCTACGGCGAGTACGGCATCAAGAACAAGACCTTCACCGCTACGGTGGAAGCTTCTACCGACGGCGGAAAGACGTGGAACGCTATCTGGAACTTCCAAGACAGCTATACCGGCCAGCAGGCCAGCAACTACATCATTTCCGGCAGCGCAGAGGTTCCCGTGCCCGCCGAGTACAATGCGGACGGCGTCCAGTTTGCCTTCCGCTATGTCCATCCCAATGAGGACACTACCGGCCAGCTGGCCGTTGACAACGTGAAGCTGATGGCGGTGGAGGACGGCCCCGTGGCCCAGAAGTACACCATCACCGCCACCGCCGGTGAGGGCGGCTCCATCACCCCCGCCGGTGAGGTGTCCGTGAAGGAGGGCGCGTCCCAGACCTTCGCCATCGCCGCCCAGGAGGGCTATGCCATCGCCGATGTGCTGGTGGACGGCCAGAGCGTGGGCGCGGTGGACAGCTACACCTTTGAGAATGTCACCGCCAACCACACCATCGCCGCCCTGTTCACCAAGACGGCCTCCGACGTGCAGTTCGACAACGACTTCGAGTCCGAGAACTTCCCCGGCCACGGCTGGACCGTGAAGGGCACCCGTACCGACAGCCCCTATACCTGGTACAAGGGCACCAATACCAAGCTCAATTCCACCAAGCAGGCTCGCATCGACATGGATTACTATGAAGATACCTGGGGCGGCTGGAGCGTGGGCGGCATCCGCAAGCCCCTGCTGCCTATGGCCGGCGGCAGCGACAAGCTGCAGGATGAGTACCTCATCTCCCCGGTGGTGGACCTGACCGGCAAGACGCCTACGCTGAACTTTGATTACCTGCTGTTCAAGTATGTCATCGGCCGTTACTGCTCCGTGACCGTGGAGGCCACCACCGACGGCGGCCGGACCTGGACCACCATCTGGAACGCCGCCGATCTGGGCGAAATTTCCGGCTATTGGTACAACGGCACGGCCAGCATCGCTGTTCCCGCCGCCTTCTGCACGGACAATGCCCAGTTCGCCTTCCACTTCTATAAGAAGGCCAACCAGGTCTATGAGTATACCGACGCCATGTTCGCCATCGACAACGTGACCATGACCTACGGCGCCACCGATCCCTGCGCCGATGGTCATACCCTCACCGCCGTGGCGGAGGTCCCCGCCACCTGCACCGAGACCGGCGTCAAGGCCCACTGGGTGTGCTCCGTCTGCGGCAAGCTGTTCAGCGACGCCGATGGCAAGAACGAGACCACCCTGGAGGCCCTGACCATCGGCGTGCTGGGCCACGACTATGGCGAGGCCGCCTGGACCTGGACCGGCTACGAGTCCGCCAAGGCTACCTTCACCTGCAGCCGTGACGCCAGCCATGTGGAGGAGGTCACCGCCGCTGTTACCAGCGAGATTACCACCCCCGCTTCCTGCGAGAGCACCGGCGTCCGGACCTATACCGCCACGGTGACCTTCCAGGGCAAGAACTATACCGACACCCGCACCGAGGTCCTGCCCGCGCTGGGCCACGCCTGGGGCGAGCCTGTGTGGACCTGGACCGGCTACGGCGCCGCCGAGGCCTCCTTCGCCTGCGCCCGGGATGCCGGCCATGTGAAGGTCCTGCCCGCCAGCATCACCAGCGAGGTCACCACCCAGCCCGGCTGCTCCACCGAGGGCGTCCGGACCTATACCGCCACCGTGACCCTGGACGGCAAGAACTATACCGACACTCGCACCGAGACCCTGCCCTCCCTGGGCCACAAGACCCAGCTGGTGGGCGCTAAGGCCGCCACCTGCACCGAGGACGGCTATACCGGCGACGAGGTCTGCACCGTGTGCCAGGAGGTCGTCAAGAAGGGCGAGGTCATCCCCGCTCTGGGCCACAAGACCCAGCTGGTAGGCGCTAAGGCCGCCACCTGCACGGAGGACGGTTACACCGGCGACGAGGTCTGCACCGTGTGCGGCGAGACCGTCAAGAAGGGCGAGGTTATTCCCGCTCTGGGCCACAAGACCCAGCTGGTGGGTGCGAAGCCCGCCACCTGCACCGAGGACGGCTACACCGGCGACGAGGTCTGCACCGTGTGCCAGGAGATCGTGAAGAATGGTGAGGTCATCCCCGCCACCGGTCACAAGACCCAGCTGGTGGGTGCGAAGCCCGCCACCTGCACCGAGGACGGCTATACCGGCGACGAGGTCTGCACCGTCTGCGGCGAGACCGTCAAGAAGGGCGAGGTCATCCCCGCCACTGGTCACAAGACCCAGCTGGTAGGCGCTAAGGCCGCCACCTGCACGGAGGACGGCTATACCGGCGACGAGGTCTGCACCGTGTGCGGTGAGACCGTCAAGAAGGGCGAGGTCATCCCCGCCACCGGCCACGACTACAAGGACGGCAAGTGCACCAACTGCGGCGAGACCGATCCCAACTACAAGCCCGAACAGCCCGGCGTCAAGACCGGCGACGAGAGCCACCTGGCCCTGTATCTGGCCGCGGCCTCCGTATCCCTGCTGGCCGCCGCCCTGTGGCTGGGCAAGAAAAAGCACCTGAACTGACCCCTTTCCATAAGGGTTCCGCAAGGTAACAATCAGGCCCCGGGACGCGTCA
>OLOQ01002753.1_pt1 | contig 13771 bp, 15 predicted proteins | sample 1673101 | NCBI WGS metagenome assembly OLOQ01 (sample SAMEA3136754, study PRJEB25190) | human gut metagenome | biome: human gut; feature: human-associated habitat; material: faeces | place: Austria | collected 2013 | reverse complement strand
TGCGTCCCAGCACCAGCGCATTCTTCTTCCAGATACAGCACCCGGACAGGTAGAACCCGGCATCCTTGAATGCCTTACGGAAATTCAAACCCTCGGTATCGGCATGGAAGATATAGATGGAACCATCATCTGCCAGATGACCGTGCATCTGCTGGAACGCTGCCAGAAGGAACTGGTAAAATTCCGAATCACTCATGTTGTCATTCATGATCTTACCGGCCGTCTCTTCCACATCCACGTTATAAGGGGGATCGGAAAGGACCATATTTGCCTTGGTTCCGTCCATCAGGGTGTCGTAGCATTCTGCTTTGGTGGAATCACCGCACAGAACGATGTGCTTTCCCAGATGCCAAAGGTCACCCTCTTTGGAGAAGCATGGCTGCTTCAGCTCGGATTCCACATCGAAGTCATCTTCCTTGACCTCTTTGCTGTGGACTTTGTTGAACAGCGTCTCAATCTCCGGCGGCTCAAAGCCGGTCTTGCCAAGATCGAAGTTGGAATCTTCGATGTCTTTCAGAAGGTCGGCCAGCAGGGAATCATCCCATGCACCCGTGATCTTGTTGAGCGCAATGTTCAGGGCTTTTTCCCTGGTCTTGTCGATGTCCACCACCGCACAAGGCACTTCGGTATAGCCCAGCTCCATCGCTACGGTCAATCTCTGGTGGCCACCGATGATTGTCCTATCGGCATTGACCACCAAAGGATCTGCGAACCCGAACTCCGTGATGGAGTTCTTGATCTTCTCGTACTCTTTATCCCCCGGCTTCAGCTTTTTCCGGGGATTGTATGCAGCCGGCTTGAGTACGGAAACCGGCAGCACCTTCAGTTCAGCGGTTGGCTTCATGTAGATGTCCTCCACGTTTCAGATTTCCATGCGCATGACCTCGGAGAAGGGCACGAAAAAGGAGCCGAACAGAAAGCCCGGCTCCAACTCATCGCTTTCCCCGCCCATCTCCGACTGCGGCTTTTCCGTGATGGCGCACCATTCCGGGTTTTCCCCATTGATGGACGCCAGCACCTTATCCTCCGCATGGTCAATCGCATGTACACAAATGCTTCCGGTATTACTGATCGGGAACACCCCGATGATCTTCATCTCCATTGTTTTCACCCCTCTTCCTTCAAGCCATATCTGGATTCGTAGTAGCAGTTCCGGCTGCAGAACTTCCGCTTGCCCCCGCTCTCGCAATAGGCTGCGAACTCCCTGCCGCAGTTCTGGCATACGGCGGTCCGGCTCGACTTCAGCTTTTTGTAGTTCTTCGTTTCATAGGTCTTCCGGCACTCCTCCGAACAGAAACGCTTCTTGCCGCCACCGTGTGTCTGGCAAACAACCCTTCCACACACCGGGCATACTCTTGTGGAGAACCCGCTGGGCGGCATCAGGTGGCAACTTCCCGTTTCGGGAAGGCCCAGCTCATGACAGAACTGGACAACCTTTTCCATCGGCATCCCTGTCTGTATGGAAATCTCACCGCACTCTTTTCCCGCCAGCCGCATTTCGCGGACAGTCTCACGCTCCGGGTTATAGGCTGTGCCTTCAAAAACACAGTCCATCCGAACGCCCATCCGATGTACGTTCTGCTGAATACTCAATGGCTCATTCATTTCCGTCACCACCCTTTCTCGATCTGTTGGCACAGGCACGACTGCAATAGATTCTCGGTCGGAATGTTTCCCTGCCGGAAAGGAAGTCCTTCCCGCATATCGGGCAGGTCTTCATCCTTGCGGATGACCAGTGCTCCGGTTTCGGATGCTTTGCCCACCAGAGGTTCCGGCATCTGGCCGAGCAGAACTTTTTCGGTCTGCCGGTTGCATTTCGCGGAACCGCTGCGCCGCACTCCGGGCAGAACCGCTCCGCCACATTCGGCAGGAACTCATCCATTGCCTGGCCAAAGTCGGTCATGTCTGCTGCTTGAAGTTCTGTTCCGCTCATCGTCCCTCACCTCTCCCATAGCACAACGGAACACCGCCGTTTTTCGCCAAAAGCGGCAAAAAAGACGCAAAAAAGAAGGAGCTGTTTTTGCGCTCCTCCAGCCGGTTTTGTTTCTCGCCGCCCCTCGGCGGCTCTTGTCTGATTTTTCATCGGGACAAGCAAAAACACACGAAAAAGTCCTCTGTTCTGGTGCTTTTTCATGTGCTTTGGTTTGTCCCGGGTGGATCATAGAGAAATCACGCACGCCACTTTTTCATGTGTTATGGTTTTATACTGATTCTCTATGACCCCCGGGCCTTGAATTTTGCGGTTTTGCGTAAAAGAGGGGCCCCCGGTCTTCATTTTACTTCACCACAGTGAAGTGAGCCCGGCCCCCGGTGGGGGCTGCTTTTCAGGTAGGGTCGAACGACCCTACCTGGATTTTGTATCAATACCGATAAGTCGGATTGATGTCCTCCGTCAGCGTCTTGCGGTCGTGACACTTCTTGCAGAGACTTTGCCAGTTGCTCTGATCCCAGAACAGCTTCTGGTCACCACGGTGCGGTACGATGTGATCCACCACCGTAGCTTTGGTGTACCGTCCCAGCTTCACGCACTCCACGCACAGCGGATGGCTTTGGAGATAGGCTTTACTCGCCTTCTGCCATCTGCTGCCGTAGCCTCGCTTGGATGCGGACCGCGTCACCTCCGGGTGAAGCGGCAGGTGCTTTGCGCAGTACAGCTTGCCGGATTCCACCAGCTCCGGGCATCCAGGCTGACGGCACGGCACCTTTGGTCTGTAGGGCATTCGCAACACCTCCCTCAGCTTTGCCCGAATGATATACCAGCACAGTTCTGCGTATGATGGTTTCCTGTACGGCAATCGTATCAGTCCTCCCACGGAAGGCCGGCCTTGCCGAAGTGTCCGTAGGCACTGACCTTGTTGTAGTCCACGTCCAGCAGGCCAAGGGTCCGGATGATGCCCTTGGGAGTCAGGTCATACGAACCACGAACGTACTGCTCAATGAACTCCAGCGGCTGGTACTCCGTTCCAAAGCAGTCGATGCACACACCCACAGGCTGCGTTACCCCGATAGCGTAGGCCAGCTGGACTTCGCACTTGTCAGCGTAACCAGCCTGCACGATGTCCTTGGCAATGCGGCGCGCCATGTACGCACCGCTGCGATCCACCTTGGTGGGGTCTTTGCCGGACAACGCACCGCCACCGATATGTCCAATGCCGCCATAGGTGTCACACGCCAGCTTCCTGCCGGTCACACCGCAGTCGGCAAAGGAGCCACCGATGACAAAGCGACCGGTGGGGTTGATCAGCTTTTCAAAGTCGGTGTTCAGGCCATACTCGGCCGCAGCCAGCACCATGACACCTTCGATGATGTGCCGGAAATCGCCAACCTCCACATCGGGGCTGTGCTGCACCGAGCAGAGGAAAGTGGTGATCCGATTGGAATCATAATCGAAGCTGACCTGTGCTTTGGTGTCTGCCCGGAACATCCGGGAAGGGTGATGGCGCAGGATGTTCAGAAACTTGGTCGCCACCATGAAGGGAAGCGGCATCATCTCCGGGGTCTCGTTGGTGGCGTAGCCGTACATGATGCCCTGGTCGCCGGCACCATCTTTGTCCACGCCGAGCGCAATATCCGGCGACTGTTCGGATACCCGAATATTCACGTTCAAACCGCCCATGATGTCGTAGCGGTCATAACCGTAGCCCAGCTTCTCGTATCCGATGCGATGAATCACGTCATCCACCAAACTGCGGTAGTTCGGCTTGTGCTTACCGGTCAGCTCGCCGGCAATAACCAGGTAGTTGTCTTTCAGCAGGCACTCAATCGCCACGCGGCTGTTCTTGTCGTTCTTGAGACAGTCGGTCACAATGGCATCCGCAATCTGGTCGCAGATTTTATCGGGATGGCCATTGCTGACCTGCTCACAGGTGATGATTTTACTCATAGGTTCTTTCCTCGCTTTCATGTAATCACAAAGCAGGCCACCTTTGCCGTTGCCTGACTGTGTCGTTGCCCACAATCATGGCTTCCACAAAGATTGCCCGCCCTGTATCTGTTTTTCTTGGTTTACCTCGGATTGTCTCGGTTTATCTTGATTCACCTCGTTTTTCGGGTCATTTTCGATTGCTGATTCACACAATATGGCTCGACAAAACTCTCTCGGTTTTCAACCCAAAAGCATTTCTGAAGATTTCTCTTTATGTGGCAAGTGGCAAGTTGTAGCAAGTTTTTCATATAGAAAACTATAAAAGAAAGCAATAATAAAAGAGGATATGAAAATGATGCCACAGGTTGCCACCTGCCCCAAAAACGGATCACAGTAGCCCACTGAAGACGGGTTGAAGTATTTCACCCAAATCCGGATCAGGGAAGAGCGTCCTTTTACAAAAGGTCGTCCTTCGATTTATACGCCTCCTGAACAGTCACGTCCTCTGCACCATCTTCGACTTCCCGGAATTTGCAACCAATAATAACTGTAGTCTTACTTCCCCCATCTTTAGGGCGCTTTCGTGTGATGGTGTATCGCAGTCCAATGGCATTCTTAAAGTTCTTCTGGTTCTCAGAAGTATAGCCATTTTCCTCACACCATTTTGCGTACAGCTGATATGCCGCAGAAGTACGGAGTTCAGCGTTCTTATCTTCCACAATCCACGCCTCGATGAACTGGCCGATGCGGTCAGAGTCATCTTTGTATTCCTCTGTGGCCTTTTTGACGGCGTCCGGGGTTTCAAGCCCCTGCTGACAGAACTTCCTGTACCCTTCCAGACACCAGTTGAAGATGCCGGACAGGTTCTCAGGCTGGGCGAACTGCCCCTTCAAGCCCTGATCCTGTTCGCCTTCCTCAAAGTGGCGGTTGAACGGAATGATTTTCAGTCGGCCGGACTGGAACAGCGTCATGTCATTGACATTGGGCAGATAGTTCGTGTTGATGAAGATTTTGAACACCGGCACAAAGTCAAAGCTGTTCTCGTTCAAGTACCGGGCATTGATGGTATCGTTGCCGGTCATACGCTTGACGAGGGCGGCGTTGAATGTGATCTTCTTCTCTGGCTCGGAGATGTTCACAAACCGTGCGCCGACCAGACGCGCCACTTCTTCCGAAGGGCCACCTGTGTTGCCGCCACGGAACTTCGCTGCCAGCATATCAGGGTTGGACGTCTTTCCATAGTCCCCCATGATCTTGAGGAAGGTCTCCATTGCGGTGCCCTTACCATTTCGGGAGGTCGCACCGTACAGGATGAACATACACTCCTGTGAGGTGTCACCTGTCAGTGCATAGCCGAGAGACCTTTGGAAAAAGTCGGCAAGGTCAGAATCACCGCACATGACTTCCTTGATGAAGGTATGCCAGCGTGGGCAATCCGCATCCGGGTCATAGGCTATCCCGGACTCCATTGTGAGATAATCCTCCGGCCTATGTTCCCGAAATTCCATCGTTTTGAGGTCCAGCGTTCCGTTCTTGCAGTTGAACAGATACTTGTTTCGGTCAAATGCCTGGATGGAAATCGGATACACCGACATGGCGTCCTTCAGCATCGTGTCCCTGTGCTTGCGGAGCTGCAGCTTCTTGACCCTCTCGATGAACCGCTTGCGGGAATCCTCCTCGGTGATGGTCAGGGCGAACACATACAGCTTATCCGCCAGCAGCTTCGCCAGCTCCGACACCTTGAGGCCGCCCTTGTCCGGTCGCCAGACGGAACCGTCATAGACATACCAGCCCTTGCGTTCGCTGTTATACCGGGCGATCTGCTTGAAATAGTCAGCAAACATATTGCCCATGCCGATCTCATTGCGACCGTAACGGGCATTGGTGTGCGGAGCCATCTCCTCCAGCGTCACGGTAATCTTGGACAGATCCGGCTGGAACTCGATGTAATCTTCCTCATCCAGATTGGAGAACTCCTCGTCCACGATATCCTGGGCATTGACCGGGATGTACACAGAAGAGGCGGTGTTCACCGCATTGCGGATGGAAATCGCGCCGTAGGTCGTGCCGGCCTGCTTGCGATCCCATTTCGGTCTCATGAGGCCGGACGCACGGAAAAGGCGGTCCATCTGGTCTTCATCACAGCCGCACCAGAAAGAGAGGATTGCCAGCAACGCCATGTCAGCATCGGACTGGCTGTCGTACAGCTCCTCCCAGTCACCGGCATAGAGCGCCTTGAACTTCTCCCCACTGGCGGATTCCTCCGCGTGCTTGATGACGGCCTCATCATCCAGATAGGAATGGTGGCGCATCTGTGTGTTCTGCACCTGCTTTGCCCGCTTCATCAGCGTGTCCAGCAGGGTGGTCATGGCGGTCTCGTCGTTGGGAATCTCCCCCTCCGGCTCGCCTGCGCGGTAAACATCCCCCGTCACGGTGACGAAGCGGTTTGTCGCGCCGGGCATATAGACTTCCAGACCAGCCCTGCGGTTGTTGATGTAGTAGACCGTCTTGTCGAACACATAGTCCTCCGGCACACAGAAAAAGCCGCGCAGTCCCTTGCCGGACGGTGAGCGTTCCACGTAAGCCGTAGGAAAGATAGAGAGGACGGTCGCCGCTGTGTCGTTCAGCGTTCCGTCCTCCCGGATGCACTTGTCGATGTCAAAGGCACCGATACCGTTGCCAACCGCCACGCCGATGCCGTCGTAACCGCCCATCGCATAAGCGACGAGAGTGGTCTTGAAGTCGGCAAAGGTGTGCAGGTCATTGATCTTCGCCCTATCGCCGTTCGCTGGGTTGTAGGGCATCTTGGTTTTCTGGCCATTGCGTTTTTCGTACTTCCATACGCAGAAGCGGCAGGAGGTCTTCAGCAATGCCGGGATATTCTTGATATCTACCATGCTGGTTCCTCCTTGTGTTTGGTTGCACCAGACTGCGCATCTGCATTGGACTGGGTTTCCTCGCCGTTAATGCTGTCGCTGATGACGCTTGTCCTCTGCATATCCAGCTGGGCGGCGACCGCCTGCTCGATCTCCTGTTTTCTCTCCTTGGAAGTCACGCGGCACAGTCTACCGCACAGTGCGGACTTCGCAATCGTGGTGATCTGTTCCGCCAACAGAACCGAATCCTGTAAGGTCTGCGGCCGGAACATACAGCAGTCCTCCTCAGTCAGAATGATATGCGTCGGCATATCCATCCGCTTGAGCTTAGTGGTCATCGGGATCACCGTCACCGTCCGGGAATACTGATTTCCCACGTCATTGCTGATGACCAGCACCGGGCGGTTTCCGCTTTGCACCGAAGTGCCGTAATGGTCGCCCAGATCTGCAAACCAAATCTCGTACCGTCTGGGCAGCGGACCCGTTACCCACGGGCGGGGATTTTCCAGGCTTACCTGCCCAGGTAAGTTCGCCGCACTGTTATTGAAGTGTGAAGCGTTCTTCATACACGCTGCTTGCTTCATACACGCTGCGCGTTTATCCTTCGTGCGGCCTATTTTGTTGATGTACTTGTTGACGTGAATTCTTCGCCCTTGCGGTCTGCTCCGGGCGTTTTTGTTACTTCGTCCCATGTGGCTCTCACCTCCATTTTTCCTCCGAGACCCGGAGATCTGAATAGAAAAAGCGCATGAAAAAACCGGTGCCAGTCATAAACGGCTCCGGTGCTCATGCGCTTTTCTATCCAGCTTTTCCAGTATAAAGTATAGCATATTTCCAATGTACGGTAAACCAGAAAAAGTTCAAAAACGGTTCGTTTCAGTTCGTTTTGTTCAAATCAGCTGCATCTTTTTTTCCAACACATTCAACCGTTCTTTCTCCTCCGAAAGAGCCGTAGAAAACTGCTGCATTCCAATCTTCTTGTAGTAAAAAACCGCTGTTTTCCCCATACATTTCCCATTTTCAAATGTAACGGATTTCAACGGCATTTTGTTGAGACAATGCTGCCGAACAACCTCCTGCGCCCTGTAATCCTTAATACGGAATGTAACATTCATAACCAGCTTGATCCACTCCCTCGCCGCAGTGTACTTCACAAGTCCCTCCTCTGCCTCTTGCTTGTACATATCTTCTTCAACAGGGTATTTCGACTCCGCAACCATTTCAAGGTTCCGCCGCCATGCAGCTTCGGCATCTTCTGCAAGCGTCCTGATCTGGTTATATTTCCTACATACATCTGTGGCATACTGGATCATTTCATCTGATACTTCATTTGCCATCCCTTCTTTCGCCTCCCCTCATACAAACCCATCCGAACTGCGATTCCTTGAAGCGCAGCATCTTTTTCCCGCTCCACCATTCTTCGGCCCAGGGATTGGCCATCCATCCCCACAACCTCGGACTGATTTTTTCCGTCTACAAAGAGTTGCTCCGCAACATAGCGTGTCTGACCACGCAGGCTGCGGAGTCCAACTTCAAACAGCTCGATTTCTTCGCAAACCTTGTAATACGGTTCCAAGAACTGCTCTGTGCGCTGGCTCTGCACCTCACGGTTCATGGAGGCCAGTACCTTGTCGCAGTTCAGGACTGTGCGCTCCACGGGATTGGATGTGCCGCTGGTCTGTACCCGTTCAGATTCCTCATGCGCTCCCTGGGACAGCTTGTAGATAATCTCATCTCTGGTATAAAACCAGGATTTAGATTCTTCATACTGCTGTCGCAGCCATTCCCGCTTCTTTACCAGCTGAGAATAGGAACCAGCCAGCTCTCTGGCTTTTTCCAAATAGTCCGCCTGCGGTTCTTCAACATCGGTGTCCTCACGGCTCTGCATCGTATCCCGATCCCCAGAGAACAACTGATCTTCGCTCCGTTTCTGTCCATCATCCAACATGGTCAAGCCCTCCCTTCTGGCCGATTCCTGTTCATAATATCTCTTACTCGATGCCGTCTCTGGCTTCCTGATTGGGTCAGCACTTACCCATGCTTTCACCCTGATTTCCTTCGTGATCCTGCCTTACGTTAACCTCATCATACCAGGGAGCCGGTACCTTATCCTGCGGATACCCATACCGATACTCGAAAAGGATGCGCCATGCGGCCTCATACATGAAGTCCACCAGCTTGCGGTTCGGTTCCGGCATTGCGGCGGCTTCCCGGATGAACTCCGCTATGAGCCGCTCCTGCTCTGCAAGACTGACGCCCCGGCGCTTCAATACCACATCCCGCTTATCCTCGGACAGCATCTTGCAGTCGATGACCGCCTCGGCGAACTGGAAACAGGGCTTTTTGTACCGCTGAATCCAGTCGTAACGCCATGTGACTGCGTTGAGGATGACCTGTCGTGTGTCCGGTGCGGTCATCTCAGGTGCTGTCATCTCAGGTGCTTCCGCATCGGCATTTGCGATGCCATCCATCTTGCGGGTATACCGTTCCTCTGCCCGATCCTCAGTGCAGAAACGCCGGTGGAATGCAAACTCATGCAGACGCATCTGACACATGAGCATCTCAATCTCATGTTCATAGGCTTCCTTCATGAGATAGTCCTGCAGAACTCGCAGGTCTGCCATCCTTCGGGTCGGTGTCATTCCCAGCACCTCACACAGCAAGCCAGAGCCGTTATAGGGCCGAAACATGGCGAAGGGAATAAAAAAGCCGTCCATATCCCGCTTGTGTTTGCAGTTCTGGACGTGCTCGGTTGTCTTGTAGCGATACTGTGTGCGGCGCTTCATCTGCTCACGGTCTGCTGCGCGCAGGAATAATGGTTTATTCATATTGATCTCCTGTCCCATAGGCTCCTCCTATTCTTCGAGCCGTCTTTATCCTGCAAAACCTGATTTACTCCTCAAGTCTCGCTCTGACGGCCGATATCAGCTTTTCCTGTGTCATGTCCTTCTGCTCCAAAGCCGCCATGACATCTTCATCCACGGTGCCTTTGGTGATGATGTGGTGAATGGTCACCACGTTGGTCTGCCCCTGCCTCCAGAGGCGTGCGTTAGTCTGCTGATACAGCTCCAGAGACCAGGTCAGGCCAAACCAGATCAGGATGTGTCCGCCCTGCTGGATGTTCAGACCGTGCCCAGCCGACGCCGGGTGGATCAGCGCCACCGGGATGCGGCCAGCGTTCCAGTCCTTGATGTCTGCGCTGGTCTTGATGTCCCGGATGGGAATCTTCAGTCCTTCCAGATAGTCGATGATGCGCTGCCGGTCATGCTTGAACCAGTAGGCTACCAGCACCGACTGACCATTGGCAGCTTCAATGAGATCCTCCAATGCCTCCAGCTTGTGTTTATGGATACCCCGGGCGCGGCCGTTCTCATCGTAGACAGCGCCATTGCTCATCTGCAACAGTTTCCCTGTCAGCGATGCGGCGTTGGCGGCGTCTATGTCCCCATCCTTTAGCGGGATGAGAAGATCCTGCTTGAGCATATCGTACAGCTCCCGCTCGGCGGTGTTCATCTCCACCTCGTACCGGGTCGGAATGCAGTCCGGCATATGGAGGTAATCCAGAGCCTTCATGGAGATGGTGATATCTGAGATGCGCTGGTAGATCATCTCCTCTGCGCCGGGTCTGGGGACATACTGGAACACCACGCCCGTGGACGGATTCATGGAACCGGCCTTGAAGTAGGCTTCCCGGTAGCGCCCGATGAATTTGCCGAGGCGCTCACCACCGTCCAGAATGCCTATCTCTGCCCAAAGATCCATGAGACCATTGGAGGACGGCGTGCCGGTCAGTCCGACCCAGCGCCTCACATAAGGGCGCACCTTGCGCAGATACTTGAACCGCTGGGACTGGTAATTCTTGAACGAGGACAGCTCGTCGATGACGACCATAGAGAAGTCCCAGCGCATCCCGTTCTTCTCGTAATACTCCACCAGCCACTTGATGTTTTCCCGGTTCACGACATAGATCATGGCCGGGTGATGCACCGCAGCGATGCGGGTCTTGACATCACCGACAATCACCGAAATGTCCAGTCCCTTCAGATGGTCCCACTTCTCGATCTCTGTCGGCCATGTATCACGAGCCACACGCAGCGGCGCAATGATGAGGACCTTGCTGACCTCAAATGTGTCCAGCATAAGGTCTTTGATAGCGGACAGGGTGATGACTGTTTTGCCGAGACCCATATCGAGAAATAATGCTGCAATCGGATGTGTCTTGATGTACTCCGTGCAGTAATTTTGATAGTCGTGCGGTATATACCTCATGAGCCACCGCCTTTCTCCGGTAGCTTCTCGCCCCTTGGGAGCTTCTCATTAGCCTGCGGCGCAGCGTTCCCCGGCAACTCCATGAGCGGCATCTCAGGTATCTTTGCTCCGATGCCCTGTGGAATGGGATCACCCGGGTTCCATCTGAGCAGCGCATCGATGGCGGGCTGTATCTGCCCCGGCCTGTCCACACAGAACACCGGAAAGCCCAGACCCTCCAACTGCTGCCGGCGCTTCCTCTGGAGAAGCCGCATCTGCTTGCCGGGAGCCTTCAGTTCCACAAAGGCACACTTACCGCCCAAAAGAAGAACCAGACGATCCGGCACTCCATTCATCGTCTGGCTCGTGAACTTTAGGGCTTGTCCACCTGCGGCTCTGACCGCTTCCACGAACTGCTTTTCTACAACGGATTCACGCATCGGTGTGTTCCTCCTCTGCTCTCCAGACCCCGACACGCGGATGCTTTTTCTTCGGACGATTTTTCCTTCTCTGCTCTGCCATAATATGACCGATGGCTGCATCCGCTGTGGGGTCGGCATGATCTCGTCTGTATCGCACAGGAGGACTTTCACCTGTGTGTTCCGTAGCACAATGAACCGCCAGAAGCTCCTTTTCCTTCTCCATGCTGTTCACCTCACCGATTGATCTCTTTCCACTGCGCCGGTTCCATCGTAGCAACCTGCCAGCCGATGCCCTCCAGCGCCGTTGCCCGGTCATAGGAATCGACATCCTGCGACGCTCTCGTCACAGCATTGGAAAGGCCATAGAGCGAAAGGTCACCGCCCTCAATGAGATATTTGAGGATGCCCTCCTGCTCATCACTGTTGATGCCGTAGCTCTGGGCGGTCAGCTGGACAACATCCTGAACCTTGCCGGTAATGGGGACCTCGGTGGAATCACGGAGCCGGTTCACGATCTGGGCAAAGCGTGTCTCATCAATTGCCGCCATCGTGGTATCCCGAAGCTTCAGCAGGAACGCCTTGTCCTCCGCTTCCATCGTCTCGTCCGAGTACAGTGCGAAGCTGTCCTCCACCGCTTTTGCCTGTCGGCCTACATGATGGCGGCGCTCGCCCATGTCGTTGACTACGGCCCCATTCAAACAGACAAGCCGGTACACCAGAGGCTGAACAGAAACAGCACCGAGACCAACCTCCGAGTTGGAAATGACAACTCCGGCCTGGACGATATCCCCTTTACGTACTTCCATCTCCAGTCGCCTCGACACCACCTTCAGATACAGCCGATGCTCCGTGACCTCAGAGGAAACCACCTCATACTGGTCGGAACCGGCAAACAGCGGCAGCACCGCAGAAGCCACCTCCAGATTGTCGATGCGGCGGTACCGCTCCGACAGCAGTGCGCGTGCAACCTGCCCTCCGCCGTAGTCCATCGACCGGACCATGTACGAATTGGTCTTGTCCCCAAACCATGCGTTCACGTTCTCCGCCAGCAGCGTAGGCTTCTGTGCCTGCATGAGGTCGTAATACTTGGCGGGAATCCCCAGTGCCGATGCCACCTGCCGGTGAAACAGCGGGGTCGTACCGAACACCTCCTGCTGATTGGAGGTCAGGTGGTTGATCTCAAAGGTACGGCCATCCTCCCGGAGTCGCATCCCCTGTGCTGGACTGATGAAGTCCTGCTTTGCCTTGTTCTGCCGGTTCAGCTCCACCAGAACTTCCTGCAAATTTCTTCCTGTTTTCATGTTGTTCTTCTCCCTTTTCTTCGGCGCATATTTATACGCCGGTTCATGCGTCTGTGTCCTTCCGGGAAAGGCACCGTATGGTACTTGTCGGCTCATAACTCCCGGTTGATCATCTGCCGGATGATCTTGACTGCCCCCTGCATCCGTCTGCGGTTCAGCCGGTCATCGTGGAGCAGAATGTCCAGTGCATCGACTTCCTCCATGATGTTGCAGAGGACCTGCCGCTGGTGGTCGCGGGCCATGTCCAGCTCCCTGTCCATGCGGTCGTACTCTTTTTCGTAGTCATCAATATCCTCAACATTGAGATTGATATAGCTCTCGATCTCCTGTCGAAGTTCCCCGCCGGCGCATTGCTCCACGGCATCCAGCAGATCCCCGATGTCAAAGGGTGTGAGAAGTGACCCGTCTTTCAGTTGAATCAAATGCGGCACACGCTCACCCCCTCAGTCCTTGAAATAGTACGAAGGTGCGAGGTATCCTGCGGCTGACAACGGTAAATCCTTGCACCATTCCGGCTTGACCGCCATCAGCTTGCAGACCTCATCCACCGTGTATTTACCGATCGGAGCTTCGATGATGACCTCGTCATGCACATGGCCGACGATGTTCAGTCCGTAGTCCTCCATCCGTGCCATCGCTTCGGCAAGGATATCTCTGGCAATCGCCTGGGTTGCGTTTTCCACAAGCCGACCGGAATACGTCTCCTGCCGGCTCCACTTATGGTTTTGCCCCACACCCGCATAGGTCAGACTCATGCGCCCGAAGCGGTTCGGCTGTTTGCGGGGTTTGAGGTAGGCCAGCCTTCGCCCGGAGGGAAGCACCATCCAGAGGATGCCGGACCAGAACGCAAAAGCAATTTTACCGACCTCGCTGCGCTTCTTGGTCTTATAGGCGGTCATAGCGGCTTCTTCCACATCCCACCAATACTGGACAATCTTCGGATTGGCCTCCCGCCAGGAGTCGATGATCTCCGGGAGTTCCTCCTCCTTCAGTCCCATCTGCAACGCACCCATGCTGATGAGCGCCCCGGAGGAGCCGCCATAGCCACAAGCCAGAGTC
>OLOQ01002750.1_pt1 | contig 13779 bp, 7 predicted proteins | sample 1673101 | NCBI WGS metagenome assembly OLOQ01 (sample SAMEA3136754, study PRJEB25190) | human gut metagenome | biome: human gut; feature: human-associated habitat; material: faeces | place: Austria | collected 2013 | reverse complement strand
CCGAGATCATCAAGCTGCACAAGAAGCTGGCTACCACCTTCATCTATGTTACCCACGACCAGACCGAAGCTATGACCATGGGCGATCGTATCGTTGTTATGAAGGACGGCATGATCCAGCAGGTCGATACCCCGCAGAACCTGTACGATTATCCCTGCAACATCTTCGTCGCAGGCTTCATCGGCAGCCCCCAGATGAACTTCCTTGATGGCACCCTGCAGAAGAGCGGCGACCAGTACACTGTCGATCTGGCCGGCACCACCATTCCTCTGCCGAAGGAAAAGACTGCGGACGGCAAGCTGGATGCTTACGTCGGCAAGACCCTGAAGGTCGGCATCCGTCCTGAGGACATCAAGGACGACGAGGAGTTCCTTGAGAAGCACTCCACCAGCCACCTGAACGCCGAGGTCGAAGTCTCCGAGCTGATGGGCGCTGAGATCTACCTGTACCTGACCTATCAGGGCCAGAACCTGATGGCTCGTGTTGCTCCCACCTCCAAGTCCCGCCGTGGTGACAAGATCGTGGTTGCTATGGATACCAACAAGATCCATCTGTTCGATCCCGAGACCGAGAAGACCCTGCTCAACTAATTTTTACAGCATTCATAGCGGTTCCGTTGCGGCGGAACCGCTTTTTTACTAATACTGCGCCGCAAAAGCCACGCTGCATCGACAGCTGACGGAGCACAGCGGCACCAAACGGAGGCTCAAACCATGCGCATCGCCAACTACCTGCGGCCTGACTGCGTCGCACTGCGCCAACGGGCAGACTCGCTCACCGGTGCAGTGCAGCAGATGGTTACACTGCTGGACGGGACTGACAATCTGACTGACACCGCTGTGTTTGCGGCGGACGTCCGCGCCCGGCTGGCGCTGGGCGGCGTCTGTGTGGGCAACGGCCTGGCCATCCCGCACGCCAAAAGCACCGCCGTCAGGCAGCTGCAGCTGGCTGCGCTGACGCTGGACCCGCCACTGCCCTGCGACACACCGGACGGCAAGCCGCTGGACCTGCTGGTGATGATCGCTGCCCCCGCCGAAGCCAACGACCTGCACGTACAGGTGCTGGCCGAGCTGGCGACGCTCTTTCTGGACACCGATTTCTGCGCCCGCCTGCGGGAGAGTGAGACCCCCGAGGCATTCTGCCGCGCCATCTCCGCGCGGGAGGAGCAGGACGCGCAGGAGCCGCCGTCTGCCCCGTCTGACGCAGCGCCGGGCGCCGCCAAGCCCGGCTATCAGCTGCTGGCCGTGACGGCCTGCCCCACCGGCATCGCGCACACCTATCTGGCGGCGGAGGCGCTCCAGCAAGCCGCGCAGGCCCGCGGCCTGACGCTCAAGGTCGAGACGAACGGCGCTGCCGGTGTCAACGACGAGCTGACCGATGATGAGATCCAGGCCGCAGAGTGCGTGATCGTGGCGGTGGATCGCTCGATCCCGCTGGCGCGGTTCGTTGGCAAGCGGCTGGTCTATGCCTCGGCGGGGGATGCCGTGCGCGACGCGGACAGACTGCTGGAAAAGGCCGTTTCCGGCAAGGCCCCCGTCTACCGCGGCGGGCACGCCTTCCGCACCAGCGACTGGAAGGAGCTGGGCCGCGAATACTACGGCCACCTGATGAGCGGCATCTCCCACATGCTGCCGTTTGTTGTGGCGGGCGGCGTGATGCTGGCGCTTTCCCTGCTGCTGCAGCACCTTTTTGGCCGCAGCGACATCACCACCATGATGACGAACGTCGGCAACGCTGCGTTCAGGATGATGTACCCCGTGCTGGCTGCGTTCATCGCTTACAGCATTGCGGACCGCCCCGGCTTTATGCCCGGCCTGATGGGCGGCTACCTGGCACAGCTCGGCACAACCACCGCCCCCCGGTTGGGCTGGATCTCCAGCGGGTTCTGGGGGGCCATTGTCGCGGGCTTTGCTGCCGGTCTGGCTGTGCGGCTTCTGAATTACCTGTTCCGCCGCATTCCGCAGGAGCTGGATCACATCAAAACCGGGCTGCTGGTCCCGCTGTTGAGTCTGCTGTTTGTCGGTGCCCTGATGGTCATGGCCATCAATCCGCCGCTCGGGCGTTTCAATGCCTGGCTTTCCATCCAGCTGGATGAGATGCAGGGCGGCAGCCGTCTGGTGCTGGGCACGCTGCTGGGCGGCATGATGGCCACCGACTACGGCGGGCCGATCAACAAGGCCGCCTACGTCAGCGGCACGCTGGCACTGGTAGACCAGCAGTATGACCTGATGGCCGCTGTCATGGCGGGCGGCATGATTCCGCCGCTGGGCATTGGGCTGGCCTGCCTGCTGTTCCCGACGCGGTTCACCAGCACCGAGCGCTGCTCTGCGCCGCAGACCCTGCTGATGGGCGCGACCTTCGTGACCGAGGGTGCGCTGCCGTTTGCACTGCGCGATCCGCTGCGGGTCAGCCTCGCCTGCATCGCAGGCAGTGCGCTGGCCGGGTTCATAACAATTTTGCTGGGCTGCGGGTGTCCCGCGCCGCACGGCGGGTTGTTTTTGCTGCCTGTCATGGAAAACCCGCCGGGCTTTCTGATTGCGCTGGCTGTCGGCACCCTGACCACGGCCCTGCTGCTGGGCATGCTGAAAAAGCCGCTGAAGCATTGATTTTCGCTTTACTTTTCGTATTTTCCATCAGTCTTATACAAATTGTATTTACATAAAGCCCCGCTGTGCGTTGCGTACAGCGGGGCTTTATGCTATAATTTAGTATATATGTGATTTTTGTGGAGGAGGGCCCCGTCCCTATGGAACAGGTCAAATCATTTTGTCGGCGGTACCGTCGGCTGCTGCTGGCTGCGGCCTATCTGGCTATTTTTGCCGTGGGCGTGCTGTATCTGCGCGTCACGGTCAACATCCCGCCGGAGGGCGACGATAAGCTGACGCTGAACCTCTGGCTGTATGACTTCCAGCGGATGCCGTTCTGGCAGTATGCTCTGCAGGACCTGCAGGGGCGGCTGCGGTACTTTACGCTGCAGGAGGTCCGTTTTTTCCCGTTCCATTACCCGAACGCCGTCGACCTGCTGTTTTACACCAGCCTGACGCACTACCGGCTCTACATCATCGCCTGGACCGGCGCGGCGGCCTTCGCTGTCAGCCGCGTGGCGGCCAGACTGGGCAGCGGGGATGCGCTGGCGCTGGGCGGCTTTGCGCTGGCGCTGGCCGCGGCCCCCATCTGGAACGAGGGCATGTACAGCTACTACGCCGTACCGCAGCGGGCGCTGTTCTGGGCTATGACGGCCTGGCTCTGCCTGTTTGCGTGGCAGGGGACACGGCACCGCCGCTGGGCTGTGCTGGGCGCGGTGCTGTCCTTTATCGCCTGCGGCACCTATGAGATCGGCTATGTCTTTGCGCTGCTGGCGCTCGTCGTCTGGCTGCTGCGCCGACGCAGTGTCAAAAACGCCCTGCTGGACACGGCTCCCGCGCTGGGCGGCATGGGCGCGGCGCTTGTGTTCCACGTTCTGTGCGGGCGCAACGGCGGCACCGGCAACGAGCTTTCTCTGGATATTCCCGCCGTGCTGCGCGTCACCGTGCAGCAGATGGCCGCGTCGCTCCCTGGGCTGAACTCCCGCCTTTTGCAGGAGGACGCAGGGGTCATCACAAATGGGGATCGGCTGTGGCCGCTGGCGCTGGGTGTGCTGGCCGGACTGTTGATCTTCTTCGGCGTGCCGTTTAAAAAGCTGCGCAGCAGAACGCTGGGCGCACTGGCCGGGTTCGGCCTGGCCGTCTGGGCACTGCCCGCGCTGCTGCTGGCTTTGTCCGCCCGCTATCAGCAGCCCGAGGCCATTACCTGGCAGTGGGGCTACATTCCCGCGGCGGCCAGCTCTATCGGCTTTACGCTGCTCGTCGCGGCGCTGCTGGCACTGCTGGCGGGCCTGTGCTGTAAGCTGCCGAAGGTTCTCTCCGTGGTATCACGACTGGCCCTGACGGCGGCGCTGGCGTTGGGTCTCTGCCTGAACGGCGGCTACCTGCGCGGTGTCGTGCGCACCCACCATGCCGAGAACCTCGCTGCCTATCAGTTCTTTGTCCGCACGATCGAGGCCGGTCTTGCCGATGCCGTACAATCCGACGACCTGATTCTCTGCAACGAGAACGTCTGGGACAGCAACGCGGAGGCCGAGTCCGCCTTCTTCAGCCGGTTCACCGGGCGCGCCCTGCACGCACAGGTCCTTTGGACCGAGAACCCCGCCACCGACGGCGACGCCTACGCCTACCAGACCTACCGCAATTACGGCGGCTACGATCTGGCGTGGTGCGGCAGACTGCAAAGCGCCGACAGTGACCTGATGGACGGGGTACAGGTCTACGTGCAGAGCGCTTATGTTCCCGACAACGCTGTCATCAAGTACAAGGTCCGTCTGGCCGACGGCACCGAGGAGGCCCGCGCCATCTGCCTGCTGGACTGCACCCAGACCCCGCGGGACCGGAACGGCGACTATCTGGCCACTGTTGAGGACACGTCCATCGTGAACGCCAAGCTCATGATCTGGGACGGCTGATAAACTGTGAGGGAGCCCCGGATGAAACACTTTTTTGCCTTTTGCCGCCGCAACCGGCTGTTTGCGGCGCTGCTGGCCGCCGAGCTGGCCGTTGTCTGCGCGCTGGCAGCCGGGCTGTTCGGCGCGCCGTATAAGCTGGCGCTGACGCCCGGCGACTTTACGAACACCCTGCCCGACATTGCCGCCGCGGACGACGATGGCTTAAAAATCTGGAACCAGATCGGCTATCACAGCGACGACCCGATGACCTTTTCGGCAGACAATATTGCTTTGCCTTCCGGTGCGTATGAGGTCACAGTCCGTTATTTTTCCTGCCAGACGCCCGACGCACCCACCTTTAATATGCTCAACGCTGCCGGGTCGCTGACCTTTGCCAGTGAACGCAGCCCCGCCGCCGTGACCTTTGACGCGCTGCGGCTGGACGACTGCCACCGCAGCCTGACGACCCGGCTTTGGGTCGGCTTCGGTGCGCGGATGCAGGACCTGACCGCCACCGTCACCTACGACCAGGGCCAGCTGTACATTTACAGCATCACCCTGACCGAGCAGCCCATCTACCGCGCGGCGCGGCTGCTCTGCTTCCTTGTGCTGTTTGCCGCCGCGGACGCCGCACTGCTGCTCCTGTTTGCCCATGTGGGGGAGCGGGGCGCTGCCCGCCGCCGTGCGCTGCGTCTGCCGCTGGCGCTGGCGGGCATCACGCTGCTGGCCTGTCTGCCGCTGTTCAGCAACTATCTGTACTTCGGCCATGATCTGGAATTTCACATGCAACGCATCGCCGCCATGGCTGCGGAGCTGTCCTACGGGCAGTTCCCGGTGCGGCTGACCACGACCACGCTGAACGGCTATGGCTACGCCAGCCCGCTTTGCTACTGTGAGCTGTTTTTGCTGCTGCCCGCGCTGCTCTACAACCTGTGGCTGCCGCTGCGCATCTGCTACCAGATCTACCTCTTTGCGGTCACGCTGGCGACCTGCCTGATCGCCTATTTCAGCTTTGCCAAAATCACGGCCAGCCGTCGGCTGGGTCTGCTGGGGGCACTGCTCTACACGCTGTCCGCCTATCGGCTGACCTGCGTCTACACCCGCGCCGCCGTCGGCGAGTTCACGGCTATGGCGTTTTTCCCGCTCGTGCTGCTGGGTCTGTACGGCATCTACACCAGCGACAGGCCCCGCTTCGGGGATTGGCTGCCGATGGCGCTGGGCATGGCGGCCATGGTGCAGAGCCATCTGCTCTCCTGTGAGCTGACGGCGCTGCTGCTGATTTTGTTTTGTCTTTTGCGCCTGCGGGAGACTCTCCGCCCCGCGCGGCTGCTGGCCTGGGTCAAGGCCGCGCTGTTGGCCGTGGGGCTGAGCGCGTGGTATCTTTTCCCGTTTTTTATTTCCACCCGCTCCATCCCGTTCCTTGTCAACCGCAGTGATCTGGTCGGTAAGCTGCAAAAGCACGGCCTGTACGCCGTGCAGCTGTTCAGCTTCTTCGGCACGGCGGGCGGCTCCTCCGCCGAGGGCACGACCCACGACATGGCGCTGACCCCCGGTCTGCCGCTGCTGCTGGCGCTTGCGCTGGCGTTGTACTGCCTGTGGCGCGCCCAAGCCCGCGGGGACACACGCCCCGCCGCAAAGCACCTGTACACTGCCACCGGCTTTGCCGTGCTGACGCTCGTGCTCTCGCTCCACGCCTTCCCGTGGGATTTTGTCGAGGGCTGGTTCGGCCCCGCCGTCGGCAAGGTCGTGGGAATGTTCCAGTTCCCGTTCCGCTTTCTCTCGCTGGGCACGCTGCTGCTCTGCGCCGCTGCGCTGTTTGCGCTGCAGCTGCTGCCGGAGCGCCGCGCCGCGCTGGCCGCCGCGGGGCTTGTCTGCGCCGCGCTGCTGACCGCCAGCATCACCGAGACGAACATCATGAGCGCCCAGGGCGAAAGCTCCTACGCGACCTACAACCAGAACGCCACCATCAACTCCGTCGGCACGGCGGAATACCTCATCGACGGCGCCAGCTCCTATGAGGCCATCTGGGCGCAGCCCAAGCCCGCCAGCGGCGACCTGCACCTTATCAGCTATGAAAAGCGTGAGGGCGTCGCCTATGTCAGCGTCGAGAACGACGGCGGTGAGGCGGCTATCTCGCTGCCCATCTACAACTACGGCAATTATTATGCCGACGACGAGAGCGGCGCGCCGTTTGCCATCACCAGCGGCGAGAATATGCGCATCGTACTGACGATCCCCGCGGGCTACACCGGCACGATCCATGTCCGGTACCACGCCCCCGGGTATTGGCGCGCGTTTGAGGCGCTCTCCGCCGTCAGCCTGCTGGGGGTCATCGCCTGCGGCGCTTTTGGCCCGCCGCAAGCGCCGCACCCCTGCCACTGTGTAAACGAGGTCACCACCCATGCCCAACCGCATCAACTATCAGCTTGAAATGGAAAAGGTCCTGCGCACGCTGGACGGCACCCGCCCGAAGCTGCTGCTGCACGCCTGCTGTGCGCCGTGCTCGAGCGCGATACTGGAGCGCCTGTCCGCGCACTTTGACCTGACCATTCTTTACTACAATCCCAACATCTACCCGCCGGAGGAATACCACCGCCGCGAGGCCGAGCTGGAACGCTTTGTCGAGCAGGCCGGGTATCACTACCCCGTGGTGGAGCTGCCCTACGACCCGCAGGAGTTTTATACCGCCGTGAAGGGGTTGGAAAACGAGCCGGAGAAGGGCGCGCGCTGCACGGTCTGCTATCGGCTGCGGCTGGAGCAGGCCGCCCGCTATGCCGCCGACCACGGCTTTGACTGGTACTGCACAACACTCTCGATCTCCCCGATGAAGGACCCCGTGCGGCTGAACGAGCTTGGCACCGAGCTTGGCAGACAGTACGGCGTGCCGTTCCTGCCCAGTGAGTTCCGCAAAAAGGACGGCTACAAGCGCAGCTTACAGTTGAGCGCCGAGTACGGCCTGTACCGGCAGGATTACTGCGGGTGCGTGTTCAGCAAGCGGGAGAGGGAAGCCACTGCAAAGTAGGGGCCGGGCATGCCCGGCCCTGCACCTCCCACTGTTGTGCTGTAAATTTTATGCTGCGGGCCGGACATGTCCGGCCCCTACCGTGTTATGACAGGAGCCCTCTATGACCTTCTATCAAATTGTTTTTCTCTTCTTCGCCTACTCGTTCCTCGGCTGGGTGGGGGAGGTCCTCTTTACCGCCGTCGTGCACCGCAAATATCAGGACCGCGGCGTGCTGAGCGGTCCGCTCTGCCTTCTGTACGGCGTCGGCGGGCTGGTCATCACCTTTGCCCTCGGCGACATCCGTGAGGGCTGGTTCTTCCTGCTTGTATTCAGCGCCGTCTATGCCACGGTCATCGAGTGGATCGGCGGGCACATTCTGGAGTACACGACCCATACCCGGTGGTGGGATTACAGCGCCATGCCGTTCAATCTGGACGGCTATGTCTGCCTCGGCGCGTCGCTGACCTGGGGTGCGCTCGGCGTTGTCGTGCTCAAATGGGGCAACCCGCTGCTGCTGGCGCTGTACAGCCTTGTGCCGCGCGGCATCTGGGTTGTTGTGCTGCTGGCCGCGCTCGTCGTGTTCTGCGTCGATCTGGTCGGCACGCTGCTGGCCATGGCCGGTCTGCGCTACCGCTGGCACGCCGCCGCGGCTGTAGAAAACCGTCTGGCAAACCTGACCGTCCGCGGCGGCATGTGGATCCTCGACCACGTCGAGCGCCGTATGGCAAAGGCCCATCCCGCACTGACCTTTGTCCGCCCCAAACGGCAGCAGACCGACACGTTTGCCGCCGGGTGCAGCCCGTATAAAATTATTTTACTGTTCTTCATCGGCGCGTTCCTCGGTGACATCACCGAGACGATCTTCTGCCGCGTCACCGGCGGCGAGTGGATGAGCCGTTCCAGCGTCGTGTGGGGGCCGTTCTCCATCGTGTGGGGCCTGGCCATCGCCATGGTCACCCAGCTGCTCTACCGCTACAAGGACAAGCCCGCCAGCTGGCTGTTCGTCATGGGCACGCTGCTGGGCGGTGCGTATGAGTACCTGTGCAGTGTTTTCACCGAGGTCGTTTTCGGTGCGGTGTTCTGGGACTACAGCGCGATCCCGTTCAACCTGGGCGGGCGCATCAACCTGCTGTACTGCTTCTTCTGGGGCTTTGCGGCGATTGCCTGGTTCAAGGTGCTGTTCCCGCCGATCTCCGCCTGCATCGAGAAGCTGCCGCCCCGCGGCGGCAGAGTGCTGACCTGGGCACTGTGCATCTTTATGGCGGCGGACATTGCCGTCAGCTCCGCCGCGCTTGTGCGGTACAATGACCGCCTGAACGGCGTACCTGCGTCCAACAGCGTCGAGGTCTATCTCGACGGGCACTACGGCAATGACCGGATGTATCAGGTCTACCCCAAGGCCGTGCATACGTCCTAAAGCCTTCCCCCTGGGGGGCTGCGCCCGCAGGCGCGTGTCGGAGCGCAACCGCCGGAGGCGGCTCTTAGCACGTAGACTGAAGGTGGCCCCGCAGGGCCGGATGAGGGGCGAGTGTGCCATCATAACCCGTTCATGGGCAATATCGGCAGGTACAGCCCTCATCAGTCACCTTCGGTGACAGCTTCCCCCGATGGGGAAGCCTTTTAAAATTCTTTGTATATTCCGCACAGATGTGCTATAATAATTTTGTAGTTAATGTATAAGTTTTGAGGAGGCGATGGGTCGTGAACCGTGCAGATGGAATCGATTGCTACCAGAAAGCCCTGCGACAGGGCCAGCGCGATTACCGCGAGAAGATGAACGCTGGGCAGTCGCCGTTTTTGCCCGTATTGGACGATATTCTGCAAAACGTCCCTGTGGAGAACCAGATCCCGCTCGGCCAGGTAGAGATCCCGCTGGAGCTGCTCGTTGGTACCAAGACCTCGGGCCGCACAGCGGCGTTTGCGTCCAACTTTATGCCGCTGCTCGGTCTCAAGACCGAGTTTGCCACCAAGTGGATCAACCTGTGCGTGTCCCATCTGGATGAGGGCATCCGTGACCCCATCACCTGCTATGAGTACATGGGCCGCTTCTACGTGCAGGAGGGCAATAAGCGCGTCAGCGTGCTGAAGTATTTTGATGCCAGCAGCATCACCGGCAATGTCACCCGCGTCGTGCCGCAGTACAGCGACGACCCCGCCGTGCAGATGTACTACGAGTTCATGCACTTTTACCCGGTCATGCAGAACTATCTGCTGACCTTCACCAAGCCCGGCAGCTATGCCCGCCTGCAAAAAATTCTGGGCAAGGCGCCGGACGAAAAGTGGACTGGCGAGGATCGAACCGAGGTCTTATCGCTGTACAACTGGGTCAAGAAGGCGTTCCTGGCCCACGGCGGCGCACGGCTGCAGTGTACCGTCGGCGACGTGCTGCTGCTTCTGCTGCGCGTCTACACCAAGGAGGAGCTGGCCAATTTAAGCCCCAGCGAGCTGAGCGAAAAGCTCGACGCCCTGTGGGACGATGTGCTGGCCCTGCAGAAATCGGACCCCGTGCAGGTCAGCGACAAACCCGCCGCCCCGAAGCAGACCGGCCTGCTGGATTTTATCCTGCCCGGCAAGCACACCGCGCCCAGCCATTTGAAGGTTGCCTTTGTGCATGAGCGCACCCCCGGCACCAGCTCCTGGACAAGCCAGCATGAGTTTGGCCGCACCCAGCTGGACACTGTGTTTGAGGGCAAGGTCGAGACGGCAGCCTACTTCAACGCCGTCCCGGGCAAGAACGCCGATGCCCTTGTCGAGCAGGCCATCACCGACGGTGCGGATGTCGTCTTTACGACCAGCCCCAAGCTGGTAGGCGCGTCCCTGCGCGCCGCCGTCCGGCACCCGCAGGTACACATCCTGAACTGCTCGATGGAGATGCCCTACGCCAGCATCCGCACCTACTACACCCGCGTGTATGAAGCCAAGTTCATCACCGGCGCGATTGCCGGTGCCATGGCGGGCGGGGACCGCATCGGCTATGTGGCCGACTACCCCAGCTTCGGCGTGCCTGCCAACATCAACGCATTCGCGCTCGGCGCGCGGATGACGAACCCCAACGTCCGCATCGACCTGCAATGGACCTGTCTGCCCGACCAGATTGACCCGCTGCACGTCTTTACCCAGAAGGGCATCACGGTCATCTCGGGCCGCGACGCACCGATGCCGAACCGCCCGCAGCGGGAGTTCGGCACGTTTCTGGTGCGCCCGGGCGGCGTGCTGCAGGACCTGGCCACGCCGTTCTGGCACTGGGGCCAGTTCTATGAGAACGTTATCCGCACCGTTTTGAACGGCGGCTGGGTGCGGGACAAGTCCGGCACCGATGGCCGCGCCGTCAACTACTGGTGGGGCATGAACAGCGGCGTCATGGACGTGCTGCTCAGCCGCGAGCTGCCGCCCGATGTGACCCATCTGGCGCAGATTTTGCGCACCGGCGTCACCTCCGGCATGATCGACCCGTTCCACTGCCGGATCACCGGGCAGGACGGCAGCGTCAAGAACAGCGGACGCCACGGGCTGGACCTGGAGCAGATCGCCCACATGGACTGGCTGTGCGACGCCGTTGACGGCCACATCCCCGAATATGACGAGCTGGCCGAGGTCTCGAAGCCGATGTACCGGATGCAGGGCATCCACCGCGATCTTCTTCCCGTTGAGAAGGAGGCCGAGCTATGAAGATCCTGGCCGTTGCGGACGAGGAGTGCAAGGCCCTCTGGGACTACTTCACCCCCGACAAGCTCGAGGGCGTCGAACTCATCATTGCCTGCGGCGATTTGAGCCGCCATTATCTGGAATACCTTGCCACCATGGCGCCCGTGCCGCTTTTGTATGTACACGGCAACCATGACGAGAGCTACGACACCCGCCCGCCGCAGGGCGTCATCTGCCTGGATGACGACGTGTACGTACACAACGGCCTGCGCATCGCCGGGCTGGGCGGCAGCTGCCGCTACCGCACCGGCGCCTGGCAGTTTACCGAGGCCGAGATGAAAAAGCGCATCAACCATCTGCGCGGCAAGATCGACCGCCATGGCGGCATTGACATACTGGTCACCCACGCGCCGCTGCACGGCTACGGCGACATGACCGACCTGCCGCACCGCGGCTTCACAGCGTTTTCGGTCCTGCTGGACCGCTACCATCCGCAGCTGATGCTGCACGGGCACATCCATCTGAACTACGGCTGCTCCATCCCGCGGGAGCAACAGTACGGCGCGACCCGCATCGTCAATTGCTATGAGCGGGTGTATCTGGACGTGGACGCCCCCGCCCCCAAGCCCCGCCCGCGGCTGTTTGCTTCGCTGCTGGGACGGAATGCCCTGTAGGGGCGAGGCATGCCTCGCCCTCGGCCTTCCCGTGGGCATTCTTCTGCCTTTCACGCTGAGGGCCGGATACGTCCGGCCCCTACCAAGCGGCACGGCTAACTTCATCAAACAAGGAGAACTATTCCCATGACAAAAATCGCAGTATTCGGTGCAGGCACCTGGGGCATTGCGCTGGCGCGGCTGCTGGCCGCCAACGGGCGCGACGTCACCGTATGGAGCGCCATCCCCGCCGAGCTGAAGTCTTTAAGCACCACGCACCGCCACCCCAACCTGCCCGGTATGGAGCTGCCCGCCGCAATGCACTACACCGCCGACATTGCCGATGCCTGCACGGGCCGCGACATCCTGCTCTTTGCCGTGCCGTCCCCGTTTGTGCGTGCCACCGCAAAAAAGGCCGCGCCGCACATCCCGGAGGGCCAGCTGATCGTTGACGTCGCCAAGGGCGTCGAGGACAAGACCCTGATGACGATGAGCGAGATCATCGAGGATGAGCTTGCCAAGGCCGGGCGCAAAGCGCGCGTTGTGGCACTGTCCGGCCCGACCCACGCCGAGGAGGTCGCCCGCGACATGCCCACCGCCATCGTGGCCGCCAGTGCCGACGAGGACGCCGCCAAAACCGTGCAGAAGGTCTTTACCACACCGGCCTTCCGCGTCTACACCAACGATGACCGCCGCGGCACCGAGCTGGGCGGTGCGGTCAAGAACGTCATTGCGCTGGCTGTCGGCATTGCGCTGGGCCTGGGCTACGGTGACAACGCCAAGGCCGCGCTCATCACCCGCGGCAACGCCGAGCTGTCCCGACTGGGCATCGCCATGGGCTGCAAGGCCGAGACCTTTGCAGGCCTGTCCGGTATGGGCGACCTGATTGTCACCTGCACGAGTATGCACAGCCGCAACCTGCACGCCGGTATGCTGATTGGCCGCGGCAAGTCGGTGGAGGAAGCCAAGACCGAGGTCGGCCAGGTCGTTGAGGGCATCAACGCACTGCCCGCCGCCTGCCGCCTGGCAAAGCAGTATAAGGTCGAAATGCCCATCGTCCAGGCCGTGGAGGCCATTCTGGACGGCAAGCTCGAGGCCCGCAGCGCGCTGATGGCGCTGATGGGCCGCAGCCTCAAGCGCGAATAAGGAGCACCGCCATGGCACAAATCAAGGCCGCATTTTTTGATATTGACGGCACGCTGCTTCCGTTCCACGCCAAGGCCTTGCCGAAATCCACCGTGCAGGCGCTGGCCGCACTGCGAAAAAACGGCGTAAAAACGTTTATTTCCACAGGCCGCCCGCCGGTGCACCTGCCGTACCTGCACGCGCTGGACGGCATCCCGTTTGACGGCTATGTGACGATGAACGGCCAATACTGCTATCTGGCCGACGGCGAGCTGCTGTACACCAAGTACATCCCGGCGGCATCGCTGCAAACGCTGCTGCCGTACATTGAAAAAGAACAGCTGTCCGTCGGTTTTGTAGGCAAGGACTTCTGCCGGTTCAACCTTATCAACGATTTGAGCCGCGACTTTGCCAAAAAGCTGGAGCTGGGGGCCGGGGATGTTGCCGCGCTGATCCAGCACGAGGATATTTACCAGCTTAGCGCGTTCCTGCCGCCGGAGAAGGAGGCCGAGTTTCTGCGCCGCTGCCCCGGCTGCCTGGCTGTGCGCTGGGAGGATGATTTTTGCGATATCCTACCCGCGGGCGGCGGCAAGCCCAACGGCCTGGCCCACACGCTGGCCCATCTGGGCCTGACGCGGGAGCAGTCCATCGCCTTTGGCGACGGCGGCAACGACGTGACGATGCTGGAATATGCCGGGATCGGCGTCGCCATGGGCAACGCCTGCGATGCCGCCAAGGCCGCCGCGGATTATGTCACCGACGACATTACCGCAGACGGCCTTGCAAAGGCACTGGCGCATTTTGGGCTGATTTGAATAAATTCTCTCTTATCACAGAAATATCTCTTACGACAAAGCCCAACAGAATCATTACAA
>OLOQ01002740.1_pt1 | contig 13837 bp, 14 predicted proteins | sample 1673101 | NCBI WGS metagenome assembly OLOQ01 (sample SAMEA3136754, study PRJEB25190) | human gut metagenome | biome: human gut; feature: human-associated habitat; material: faeces | place: Austria | collected 2013 | reverse complement strand
CCTGCTTCTTTGAGCGAAACATTTCCTTATCAATGTCACCCTCGGCTCTCATCTCAATCAGGGTTGTCCGCTTATCGGGTACCGCCGCACCGCTCTCCCCGAAATATACGCACGCCTCCTGCGGCAGCGCCGCACGGATCGCCTCCGCCAGCGCCCGCGTGTTGCCTGTCCGGCTGCTGAACAGGACTCCATAGCTTTCCATGATACCGCCCCCTTCCGCCACGTCCCGCAGGGCGTGGCTGTACATAAATCGGCTTATTTTATCATGTGTCCCCGGAAAACATAAGCTCCCGGCCGGTGGCCGGGAGCTTGTTTGTTATTCGGTTATGCGGCGTCTTACCATGCGCCCTCGTAGGCCAGCGTCACGGCGCTGCACTGCGCCCCGGCGGCCATACACGCCGGGATATCCAGTCCCTCCAGATAGCCGTGGAGGAACCCAGCGATGAAGCTGTCGCCCGCGCCCATGGTGTCCACCACCCGGCACGGCACGATGCCCTGCTCGTAAAACCGCTGCCCGTCATAGGCCATGCTGCCCCGGCTCCCCCGGGTGGCTACCACGATGCGGGGTCCCGGTGCCGCCAGCTGCCGCAGCCGCTGCCGCAGCGCCTCGTCGTCCGAGCCGTCGTCGGAGAAAAAGGCAATGTCCGTGCCGGGCAGTGCCGTCTGCGCCGCAGGGTCCTCCGGCCGGTCGGAGCAGTCGAAGGCTGTGATCGCGCCGTGCTGCCGGATGCGGGACAGGTACCCCTCCGCGTGACCCCACAGGCCGCTGACCACCAGGTCATGGCTGCCCAGGAAGGCGATGTCCTCCTCCGTCAGGGCAAACTGTGCCATGACGCCCTCGCTGTAGTCCCCGAAAACGCGGTCGCCGTTGATATGTTCCACATAGGTCACGGCGGTGCTTCCCTCGTCCACATGGACGTGGCTGACGTCCACGCCCCGGCCGCGCAGAGCCTCCAGCATGGCCGCGCCCCGGCTGTCCGTGCCAACGGCGCCCACATAGGAGGCGTTTCCCCCCAGCCGCCGGGTGTAGACGGCCACATTCACCGGGTTGCCGCCGAAATGATCCTCGCCTGTCTGGCGGTAATGGTCTACACAGTTATCTCCCACGCATCCGATCCGTTTCACAGCAGCTCCCTCGTTCTTTCTATGGCACACCTTGCGTAGTAGCTGGGGTCATCCGTATACATGGACACCAGTTCGATGGTGGCGGTACCGTCATAGCCAGCCTGCCGCAGGGTCTCCAGCTCGCTCCTCAGGGGGAGCGTGCCGTCGCCGGGCAGAATGTGCGCCTCGCTGCGGCCGTCGCTGTCTGCGATATGCAGATGGACCATGGCGCTGCCGGTACACTGGTAGAACTCCGCCGCTGTCTCATCCTGCACATAGGAGGCGACCATGTCGCACATGGTGCATACGGTGGAATCGTTTAGCTCCGACAGGACCGCCGCGATCTCCGCCGCCGTGGTGCAGGTGTTGGACTCAAACGGTGACAGCGGCTCCAGCAGGATGGTCTGGCCCGTGCTTCGCGCCTCCTCCGCCAGACGGCGCAGCGAGCGCATCAGCCGCTCGTGGCGATATTGCGGCTCCGTATGTCCGCCATGCCCCACAGAGATCAGGGTGTGGGACGCACCGATCTGGGCGGCGGCCTCCATGCTGCGAGCCAGATAGCGCATACAGTCCTCCCATTGCCCCTCATCCCCCAGCATGTAGTTGTAGGGATAGCCATTATGCTCCGGCGTGTAGATCCGGATGGGTACATTGTACCGCTCCGAAAGCTCCCGCAGGTGCGCGGCTCGCTCAGCGGTCATGTCCGGCGCCCATGCGTGGGGCCGCCCACCCCACAGCTCAATAAAATCGTAGCCGAAGGCTGCGGCGTCAGCAAAGGCGGCCTCAATGCTCTCATATTGGTATCCGCAGGTAAAAAGGCCCAGCTCCATGATATGCTCCTTTCCATGTTTGACGATGGGTGAATTATAGCATAAAGCGCAAAATCAGTGCAACCGTTCTCCCACGCACATATGCAAGACTGACAGTTTTTTCCCCCAAGTGTGCAGTTTTTTTCACTGTGTGGCGGTATGCGTTATGTTATGATAGGGGCGTACAATGGCCGTCAGGCCGTGAAAGAATCACCGGGCTATCCCGAAAAAGAAAGGACACTGAGCTATGATCAAATTTGACGAACAGAAGCAGTTGGACAGCACCGCCGGCGCTCTGACCATCCGCAAGGAAATCGAGCGGATCGCAGAGGACGTGGCCGGTCGCGGCTACAGCAATCTCTGCTACTTGGGTATCGGCGGTACCTACGCCTCCGCACTTCAGACCCAGAGCCATGTACAGGAAAACAGCGGCATGGAGATCATTGCCCAGAATGCCGCCCTGTACAACACCACCGGCAATCGCCGGATCGGTGAAAATACCGTGGTCGTGCTGTCCTCCGTCACCGGCACCACCCAAGAGGTCGTAGAGGCCGTGGAGAAGGTCAAGGCGCTGGGCGCCGTTGTCATCGGCTTTGTGGACAAGGCCGATACGCCGCTGGAAAAGCTCAGCGACTACTCCATCCGCTATCCCCAGAACGAGCAGCTGAAGTTCTTCATGCTAGCAGACCGTCTGATGTATCTGGCTGGTGATTACCCCCAGTATGAGAAGCAGTACGCCGAGTACGACCGCTATCTGCCTCAGGCGCTGGTGGACACGGAAAAGGCGGCTGACGAGTTCGGCAAGCGCTTCGCGGAGAAGCACTGCGAGGACGCCATGCACTACTTCGTGGGCGCCGGCAACCAGTATGGCTCCACCTACTCCTATGCCATGTGCTATTGGGAGGAACAGCATTGGCTGCGCAGCAAGTCCATCCACGCCGCCGAGTTCTTCCACGGCACGCTGGAGATCGTGGACAAGAACACCCCTGTGACCCTGTTCATGGGTGAAGACAGCCAGCGTCCCCTAGCCGAGCGTGTCAAGAACTTCCTGCCCCGCGTCTGCGGAAACTATACCATCATCGACTCCGCCGAGTATCCGCTGGTGGGCATCAGCCCCGAGTTCCGCGGTGACATCTCCCACCTGGTGACCCATGCAGTAACCCAGCGCATTGACGCACATATGGAGCAGATCAACCGTCATCCCATGGAGATCCGGCGCTATTACCGTCAGTTCCCGTATTGATCGCCGCATGAAAGGAAAACGACACGATGTTATGGACTGAAGAGCTTTTCCATGTAAAAAAGCCCATTATCGCCATGCTGCATCTGGAGCCGCTGCCCGGCGACCCGCTGTTCAGCCGCGGTACCAATATGCAGCAGATCGCTGATCTGGCCAAGCGGGATCTGGAGGCGCTGCAGCGCGGCGGCGTGGACGGCGTGCTTATCAGCAACGAATTCAGCCTGCCCTACCAGCGGAAGGTAGATACTGTGACCACCGCTGCCATGGCCTTTGTGCTGGGTCAGCTGTGCAGCGAGATCTCCGTTCCCTATGGCGTGGACTGCATCTCGGACGGAGACGCCACCATCGAGCTGGCTGCCGCGGTGGACGCCGACTTTGTGCGCGGCACGTTCTGCGGCGTATACGTTGGTGACGGCGGCCTTTACAACAACGATTTTTCCGCCACTCTGCGCCGCAAGGCCGCACTGGGTCTGGAGGATCTGCGGATGCTCTATTTCCTGAACCCGGAATCGGATCGGAATCTGGACACCCGCGCCCTCGGTGATATCGCGCGCTCCCTCATCTTCAAGGCGGCGCCGGACGGTCTGTGCATCTCCGCCTCCGCCGCCGGTCAGGAGGTGGACGACCAGCTGATCCAGTCGGTCAAGGAGTGCTCCCGCGACATGGTCGTGCTGTGCAACACCGGCTGCCGCATGGATACCATCCGGCGGAAGCTGCGCTGCGCCGACGCCGCCGTGGTGGGTACGACCTTCAAGGAGAACGGCGAGCTGCGGCGCCGCGTGGACGCAGCACGGGTCAGCGCCTTTATGGACGAGGTCCGCGCCCTGCGCCGGGAGCTTTGACCGATGGAGAGAACGATTACAGGCCGGATGCTGCTGGCCATGGATATCGACGGGACATCGGTGGGCAGCGACCACCGACTGGGACAGGCCAGCGTCGCGGCGCTGCGCCGGTTCCGTCAGGCGGGCCACGTGGTGTGCTTCGCCTCCGGGCGCAACGATTTCGACATGAGCAACATGTGCGGCGACCACCGGGAAGCGGACTATGTCATCGGCAACACCGGCGGAAAGCTCACCCGAATGCGGGATGACGCCGTCCTTTCTCTGCATCTGCCGGAGCCGGACTTCGTCCGCGCGCTGGCGGAGACCTGCCTGTGCCACGACGACTGTGTGCTCTATGTAGTTGCCGCCGGGTATATGGGCGTCAGCCGCATGACACCGGGCGTCATGGACTATGTGCGCAGCAATGGCTGCCAGCCGGTGGTCTATTCCTCGGCGGAGCAGCTGCCCCTCCGCCGGGTGGAGGTCATGATGGTCAGCGGAAACGTGCAGTGGGCCATCGACGCCATCGGCAGCCGCGGCCTTGCGCTGGACTATGTGTTCAGCGAGCCAAATGTCATTGACATCACCCCCAAGGGGATCAACAAGTGGAGCGCCCTGCTGGAGCTGTGCCGTCTGGAGGACATTTCGCCGGAAAACGTCGTGGCCGTCGGAAACTACCTGAATGACAGGGACATGATCGAAAACGCCGGGATCGGCGTAGCGGTTGGCAATGCCGAGCCGGAGATCAAGGCGCTGGCGGATATGATCCTCCAGCGTGACCACAACCACGATGCCATGGAGGAACTGGTGGATAAACTGCTTGCGATGTAGCGGCGGCGTGCTATAATACAGTCAACTCATCAACGGAGGTTCTGCAAAATGCTTGTTACAGCGGATCTGCATACACACAGCGCCTATTCCTTCGACGCGGACTATGACCCCGCCCAGATGCTGGCCGCCGCCGCGGAAGACGGCCTGCGCCAGATATGCATTACCGACCACGTGGACTTCTATACGCCATCCGACGTCCACCTGCCCGATTTTGCCGCCCGGAGTGCCCGTCTGGCCCAGCTCCGGGGACAGTTCCCCCAGCTGACGGTGCTGGAGGGCGCTGAGGTCAGCATGACCGCCGACCCCGCCTGCGCCCGCAGTGCCATGGCGGCGCTGGACGGGGTGAAGCTGGACTTCGTCATCGGCTCGGTCCACACCATCGGCGCAGAGAACGTCTGGGCGGACGCCTTCTATGCCTCCCGCACCAGAGAAGCGGCGTACCGCCTCTATCTGGAGACGATCCTACTGTCGCTGGACTCCCTGCCGCAGCTGGACGTGCTGGGTCACTACGACTTCGTGGCGCACTACGCCCCCTATACAGACCGCGCCATGCAGTATGACGACGCACCCGACGTGTTCGATGCCATCTTCCGCTGGCTGGTGGCCCACGGCAAGACCATGGAGATCAACACCTCCGCTTGGGAGGCGGACGAGCCGTGGGGGCTGGACATCCTCCGCCGGTTCCGAGAGCTGGGCGGCCGGTTCGTCACGGTGGGCTCCGACGCCCACAACCCCCGTGCGCTGGGCCGCCGCTTCCGCGAGGCCGGTGCGCTGGCGGAGCAGGCCGGTCTTGCGCTGGCCTTCTATCGCGGCCACGAGCCGCAGCTCCTGTGAGTGCGGACAAGAAGGCGGCTCCCGCTGCCCCTCGCTTTCAGGAGCGGCTGAAAACACAGATCACCCGCAGTACGGTGATTCTGCTGACAGCCTTTCTCCTCCTGTTCGGCGGTCTGCTGGCCATCTACTCCGAGGGCTATACCCACTACGAAAACCGGGTGTACAACCAGCAGCTCACCGAAAGCTTCGGGGAGATCTACCGCTCCTGTGCCGAGTATCTGCGAGACACGGACAACACGGCGGTCATGCGCTCGTTCCTCGACGGCCAGATCTCCGAACAGAGCATGTCCTACCAGTTCCACCGCTTCAGCTATGCCTCCCTGCGGGTCAGCGACCTACTTTTGCTGGACAGCAGCGGCAACGCGGCCTTTTCCACCCTGGATGAATCCAGTATGCACCTGCTGTATTTCTGCCAGTCCACCCTCCCGCGGCTGACCGAGAGCATGAAGGTCTACACCACGATCTATTACATGACAGCCAGAGACGCCCGCCTTCTGTTCGCAACGCGGCTGGACGACGATGGATACGCCTTCCTGCTGCTGGACGGCAATGCGTGGAACCTCTCTCTGGGGCAGCTGCCCTATGACTTTGTGATCACCAATGCCAGCGGCACCGCCATGGTAGCCAGCAACGGCGCCGCCGTCAGCCCCTTCAACCAATTTGTGGGGGTCGGAAAGCGCAGCATCACCTGCGGCGATCAACGGTATATGGTCAGCGTCGGACAGCCCACAGTGGGCGGCCTGCTGGTCTATACCCTGCTGCCGTGGCACAATTGGGGCACCTACTACGCCATCGGCTGCCTGTGCGCCGTGCTCATGTTCGGTGTGCTTTTCATCACCCTGCTCCGCGTGTCCGGAGAGATCGCCAGCCGCAACTCCCGCTCGGTGGAAACGCTGCACGATGAGTTGAGCATCATTCAGCAGGGCAACGTGGATCACGAGATCCAACTGGAAACCGACGACGAGTTTCAGGAGATCGCCGCCCACATCAACTCCATGCTGCACACCATCCACAAGCTGAACCGGCGGAACGTGGAGCTGGTACAGCTGAACAACAGCGCGGAGATCGCCCAGCTTGAGTCCCGGTTCCACCCCCATTTCCTGTACAACACGCTGGAGAACATACGGTATGCGGTCCTCCTGGGCGAGCCGGACAGGGCGGATGAGATGATCCGCCGCCTGACGGCCCTGCTGCGGTACAGCACGGATACCAGCCGCTCCATGGTCCCGCTGGGCAGCGATTCGGAAAAGCTGAAGGACTATCTGGAGATCATCCGTCTCCGGCAGGACGGCCGCTTCACCTATACCGTGCAGGTGGACCCGGCGGTGCAGGATGTGCTCATCCCCAAGCTGTGGGTACAGCCCGTGGTGGAGAACAGCGTGAAATACGGCTCCCTGCGAAAGCAGACGCTCCATGTGGACCTTACGGCACGCATGGAGGATGGTTTCCTGCTGCTCACGGTGGAGGACAATGGCACCGGCTTTGAGCCCCAGCGGCTGAAGGAGGTGCAGGACTCGCTGACCGATCCGAAGAAGGGCACGCGCCAAAGCGGGCTGCAAAGTCTTGCGCGGCGGCTTGTCCTCCTCTACGGAAAGGAGAGCTCGGTGACGATAGAGAGCGAATACATGGTACACACCTGCGTAACGCTGCGGATGAGGAGAGGAGGTTGACTGGATGTTCACGGTTTTGATCGCGGAGGATGAGCCCTTGATCCGCAAGGGCATCATCTACTGCACCGATTGGGCCAAGCTGGACTGCGCCATTCCGCTGGAGGCCTCCAACGGAGAGGAGGCGGCGGAGATGATACGCCAGCACCGGCCCGATATCGTGCTGCTCGATGTGAATATGCCCCTGATGGACGGGCTGGATGCACTGCTCCAGACCAAGGGCCTGTACTACTTCGTACCCATTGTCGTCACCGGCTACGCCGACTTTGATTACGCCAAGCGCGCCATGTACAGTGGCGTACAGCGCTATCTCCTCAAGCCGGTGGTAACTGCCGAGCTGGAGGAGGCCATCCGATTTGCACAGCAGAAGGTGGAAAAACACCGGATGATGACCCATGAGCTGGCGCGCCAGACCGATGTGCTCCAGAAGCTGGGCGAGCTGCCGGAACAGCAGGGCAAGAGCCAGCCCGTTCGGCAGGTCATGGCCTACGTGGCGGAGCACTATCCCGAAAAGATCACCATCGGCCGAATGAGCGAGCAGTTCCATTACAGCGAGACGCTGCTGATCCGCCGGTTCAAAAGCGAAACAGGCATCAACTTTTCGGAGTACCTGACACACTTCCGTCTGCAAAAGGCCATCACCATGATGCGCGAGAGTGATATGAGCATCAGCCAGATCGCTGAGGCCTGCGGTTTTTCGGAATACCGCTATTTCCGTGTGGTTTTTCAGAAGAAGATCGGCTGCTCCCCGGCCCAGTATTCGCAGGAAGTGCGCCTTATGCGAAACAACGGGAACGAGTGTGTAGAATAGTCCCCGTTTTGTGCATAATTTTTGCTTTCCCCCATTTTTTTATCTCTCTATAATAAAGGTAACCCCCCGCGAAAAACAAAAAAGGAGTATGAAAACATGAAACGTATCAAGAGAATGCTGGCCATGCTTCTGGCACTGGTCGCCGCTGTGTCGCTGGTCGCCTGCGGCGCGCAGAAGGACAACGGGGACGCCAACACCAACGGCGACGGCGCAGCAGAGGAGAAGAAGCTCGTTATTTACTCTCCCGCTTCCGACGCACAGGTCAACGCCGTGGTTCCTCTGTTCGAGGAGCGCTATGGCATCGAGGTCGAGGTCATCACCGGCGGTACCGGTGAGCTGCTGGCCCGTATCGACGCCGAGGGCGACGCTCCCTACTGCGACGTGGTGTTCGGCGGCGGTGAATCCTCCTATTCTGAGTACAAGCATGTGTTCCAGGATTACGTCAGCCCCGAGGACGCCAACCTCATCGAGAGCTTCCGCAACACCTTGGGCTACTGCACCAACTACCACTTGGACTGCGCCATTCTGATGTACAACACCGATCTGATCGGTGACACCCAGATCAAGGGCTACAAGGATCTGCTGAACCCCGAGCTGAAGGGCAAGATCGCCTCCGCTGATCCCACCGCTTCCTCCTCCGCCATGATGCACATTGAGACCATCCTCACCGACTTCGGCGGTCTGTCCCTGGAGAACGAGGAGGGCTGGAACGTTGTCTCCGAGCTCATCAAGAATCTGGACGGCAAGCTGGCCAGCGGCTCCAGCGCCGCTTGGAAGTCTGTGGCTGACGGCGAGATGACCGTGGTTCTGACCTATGAGGAGGCCGGTATCGCTCTGGCCTGCTCCGGCGCCAATGTCACCATCGTCTATCCCGAGGAGGGCACCATCCTGACCCCCGGCACCGTGGGTCTGGTCAAGAACTGCAACCACCCCGAAAACGGCAAGCTGTTCATCGACTTCGTGCTGAGCCAGGAAGTGCAGAACATCCTCTGCAACGACCTGGACTTGCGCCCCGTCCGTGACGACGTGAGCTATCCCGACTACTTCCGTCCCGCCTCCGACATCAAGACGGTGGATCTGGATCAGGAGTATGTCAACCAGCATAAGACCGATATCGTGGACAAGTTCACCGAGGTTTACCAGGGTACTTTCTAAATTTTCCTATTTGGCCAGCCGCCTGCCGTGCGCGGTAGGCGGCTGGCCGCTACAAGAAAGGCGAGAGAAGTATGAGCAAGATCACTATTCAAAATGCAAAAAAGCAGTACGGTAACACCACCGTCATCGAGGGTCTGAATCTGGAGATCCGGGACGGCGAGCTGTTTACCCTGCTGGGCCCCTCCGGCTGCGGCAAGACCACTCTGCTGCGTATGATCGCCGGCTTCAACTCCATTGAGGGCGGCGATTTTTATTTTAACGAGGAGCGTATCAACGATAAAGAGCCCAGCAAACGGAACATCGGTATGGTGTTCCAGAACTATGCGATCTTCCCCCACATGACCGTGGCAAAGAACGTCGCCTACGGCCTGAAGAACCGCAAGACGCCCAAGGATGAGATCGCACGAGAGACGGATCGTTTTCTGGAGATGATGCAGATCAAGCAGTATGCCGACCGTCTGCCCGAAAACCTGTCCGGCGGCGCTGGCCCGTGCGCTGGTCATCAAGCCCGACGTGCTTCTGATGGACGAGCCGCTGTCCAATCTGGACGCCAAGCTGCGTATGGAGATGCGCCAGGCGATCCGTAAGATCCAGCGCGAGGTGGGCATCACCACCGTCTACGTCACCCACGATCAGGAGGAGGCCATGTCCATCAGCGACACCATCGCCGTGATGAACGCCGGCAAGATCCAGCACATCGGCACCCCCCGCGACATTTATCAGCGCCCCGCCAACACCTTTGTGGCCACCTTTATCGGGCGCACCAACATTCTGGACGCCCGCATGGAGCAGGGCGCACTGGTGTTCCCCAACGGCGAGCGCTTTACCCGCGACAGCTGGGCACAGATCCCCGACGGCCCGGTAAAGGTCTCCGTCCGCCCGGAGGAGTTTGTGGTTCACCACGCCGACGAAAAGGTCGAGGGCATCTCCGCCGTTCTGGAGGACAGCGTCTATCTGGGCCTGAACACCCACTACTACCTGAAGCTGTCCAGCGGCGCCAGTGTGGAGCTGATCCAGGAATCCACCATCGAAGAGAAGCTGGAACCCGGCAGCACCGTTACCTTGACGCTCAAAAACGAGAAGATCAACATCTTCTCCGAGGACGGCGCGAAGAACTATTTGAGGGGCTGAGCCTATGAAACAGAACAGTAAACGGTTCCGGCTGGACGTATGGGGCTGGACCACCATCGTCATTCTGCTGCTGTATGCGCTCTTTCTGCTGTACCCCCTGAGCCTTCTGCTGAAGATGGCCTTTTCTGATGGCGTCCATTTCACGCTGGAGAACTTCGCAAAATTCTTTTCCCGCAAGTACTACTCCATCACGCTGCTCAACAGCTTTAAGGTCTCCATCGCCGCTACCATCGCCTCGGTGGCCGTCGGCGTGGTGCTGGGCTACTTCATGTCGGCGTTCAAAATCCGCGGTGCCAAACTGCTGCGGATGTGCATTGTCATGGCCACCATGTCTGCCCCCTTCGTGGGCGCCTATGCATGGATCATGCTGCTGGGCCGCAACGGTGTCATCACCGAGTCCCTCTCCCGTCTATTCGGCATCACCATGCCGGATATCTACGGCTTCAACGGGATCCTGCTGGTTTTTGTCACGCAGCTGTTCCCGCTGGTATTCCTGTATGTACAGGGCGCCATGAGTAAGATGGACGCTTCCCTGCTGGAGGCCTCCGAAAACCTGGGCTGCACCGGCTTCAAGCGCTTTTTCAAGGTGGTGCTGCCCCTGATCTCCCCCACCGTGCTGGCTGGCGCGCTGCTGGTATTCGTCCGCGCCATGAGCGACTTCGGTACGCCGATGCTGATCGGCGAAGGTTATCGTACCTTCACGGTCATCCTCTACAACGAATTTGTCGGTGAGGTGTCCCAGAACAAGGGCTTTGCCTCTGCCATCGCCATCATCGCCATTCTCATCACCATGGTGGTGTACTTCTCCCAGAACATTGTGGCGAAGAAGCAGGCGTTCTCCATGAATGCGCTTCACCGTATCGAGAAGAAAAAGCTCCACGGCTTTTCCAATTTCATCGTACATTTCATCACCTATGTGGTGGTCGGCATCTCCATCCTGCCCCAGCTCTATGTGGTGTATACCTCCTTCCAGAAGACCAGTGGCCAGATCTATGTGGACGGCTACTCTCTCCAGAGCTATCAGGATATGTTCTCCCGTCTGGGCAGGAGCATCCAGAACACCATTGTGATCCCGGCCGTCAGCCTGCTGATCGTGGTGCTCCTGGCGGTGCTCATCGCCTATGTGGCGGTTCGCCGCCGGAACGTGCTGTCCGGTGCGGTGGATGTGATCTCCATGATCCCCTATGTCATCCCCGGTACCGTCATCGGTATCGCCATGATCTCCGCCTTCAACCGTGAGCCGCTGGTGCTCACCGGCAGTATGCTCATCATGGTGGTGGCGCTGGTGGTTCGCCGTCTGCCCTACACGATCCGCTCCTCCGTGGCCATTCTGCAGCAGATCCCCTTGTATGTGGAGGAGGCCGCCCTGTCTCTGGGCAGCTCCAAGCCCAAGGCGTTCTTTACCGTCACGCTGCCCATGATGTCCTCCGGCGTGCTCTCCGGCGCTATCCTGAGCTGGGTCACGCTGATCAGCGAGCTTTCCACCGCTATTCTGCTGTATACTGGTAAGACCCAAACCCTTACAGTGGCGATTTACACCCAGATCGTCCGCGGCAACTACGGTATTGCCTCTGCTATGGCCACCGTGTTGACGGTGATGACGCTGCTGTCGCTGGTGATCTTCAATAAGATCAGCAAGGACGGCGACCTTACGATGTAAGGAGACGCACCATGGAAAAACACACCATGCGGGACTATGTGCTGCAGACGCCCGCCGTCCTGCGGCGACTTCTGACGGAGCACTGGGAGGCGCCGCTGGCGGCGGCCTTCGCCGCCCGGCCCGTCCGCATCCTGCGTCTGGTGGCCAGCGGATCTTCCTACAACGCGGCGCTGTGCGTTCGGCCATACCTGCGAAAGTGGCTGTCCTGCGAGGTACTGATAACGGAACCGTTCACGTTCTGTACCTACGAGTGCCAGCAGCCCGAGGACGAGCTGGCCGTGGTTATCTCCCAAAGCGGTTACAGTACCAATGCGCTGCAGGCGTTGGACGCCATCCACGCCAAGGGGCGCACGGCGATCGGGATCACCTCCGATCCGGCCAGCGATCTACGGCTGCACGCAGACCTGCTGATCGACTACGGCTGCGGGCCGGAGTCCGTGGGCTATGTGACCATGGGTGTCACGTCGTTGGGACTGTTTCTGTGCCTGTTTGCCCTGCAAGCAGCCTACGCCGCCGGGCGGCTGCCCGGCGCCGCGCTTGCCGCAGAGCGGGAGAAACTCTTCCGGCTGGCAGACGCCTACGAGCAGGCCATCCCGGCAGGGGAGACCCTGCTGCGCGCCCGCTATAAGCAGCTTTCCTCCATGCAGACGGTCTGCTTGGTAGGCGCCGGCGTGTCCTATGGCGTTGCCCGCGAGGCGGCGCTGAAACTGATGGAAACGCTGCAGATCCCTGCCTGTGCCTACGAGCTGGAGGAGTTCCTGCACGGGCCGAATCTGCACCTGACACCCAACCACACGCTGTTTTTCCTTGCAGCAGACCCTCGGGACCGGGAGCGCGGCGCCCAGCTGTATCGGGCTGCATCCCTTGTAACGGACAGGGTGTTCCTGTTCACAGACGACACCTCCCCCGGCGGCGACCTGTCCGTGTCGGGAACGGTGGATGCGCTGCTGGCACCCCTGACCTTTCTGCCGTTTTTTCAGTTGGCCGCCTATCATCTGACCGAGGAGCTTCATCTGTGGCACAAGCACCCGCTGGTAGCTGCCTTCGAATCCGCCGTCAGCGGAAAAAGTGAGAACTACATCTCCAAGGAGGTTCTCTGACAGCGCAGCCCGGAACAAAAAAAGAGCAGTCCCATTCCCGCTCTGATATGCTCCCTCTATGAGAGACAGTGAAATAAAACACTGTCAAACATGGAGGGAGCATTGTTATGTCGGAAAGGGAAAGACCGAAACCGGAAGAGAAAGTAAAAATCGTAATAAAATACATAGCGGGAGAGGTAAGCATAAGCGGAACGGCAGCAGAGGACGGTGTGGATCGGAAAACACTTCAAAGGTGGGTCATGCAGTACGAGGCAGAGGGCGCAGCGACCTTCCTGCTGGGCAGGCGGGAGCACATATACAGTCCGGAATTAAAGCTGCAGGCGGTACAGGAGTATTTGTCCGGAAAAGGAAGTCAGGCAGAGCTCAGCAAAAAGTATGGATTACGGGACAGAAGGCAGCTCCGAAACTGGATGAAGGTGTATCATGCTCATGGAGATTTCAACTCCAGAAAGAATTCAGGAGGCGGAAGCTACATGAAGCAGGGACGAGACGCCGCGCAGGAAGAGCGCATTCAGATCGTCAAGGACTGTCTGTCCAGTGGAAAAAACTAGGGAAGTATCATTGTCCCGGAATCGTTTCATCGCCTTATCCGTAGCAAGCGGATATTTCAGAATGATTCGGAATCGCTACCAACCTTGCTTTCCGTGATGACCCTTGTGGGCAGGAAGTTCGTG
>OLOQ01002735.1_pt1 | contig 13865 bp, 15 predicted proteins | sample 1673101 | NCBI WGS metagenome assembly OLOQ01 (sample SAMEA3136754, study PRJEB25190) | human gut metagenome | biome: human gut; feature: human-associated habitat; material: faeces | place: Austria | collected 2013 | reverse complement strand
CATGTTCTTTCTCATTATCTGCAGTCTTTAAAAACAATGCTGACATCTGCTCGTAACCTTCCTTTTTCGCTACAGAAGCAAAATAGGTATACTTATTTCTTGCCTGTGATTCCCCTGCAAATGCCTCCTGTAAATTCTTCTCTGTCTGTGTTCCTGCATATTTGTTTTCTGCCATCTCTTTTACCTCCGTTTTCTTTACTACTTTTTCAAAATCTGATGCCGGGTGCTTGCACAAAGGACATATAAAGTCATCCGGTAATTCCTCGCCTACATATTCATATCCGCAAATTCTGCAACGCCATATTGTCTGACCGTCCTCTGTTTTTCCAACCTCCTGTGGCTTAGGCTTAATATTATTCTGATAATAATCATATGTTACTGAAGGAACATTGCTTAAAACTTCCATATCGGTTATCTCACCGATAAACATCGTATGTGAACCCAAGTCCTCTGTTTTAGTAACTGTCACAGAAATGTATGCATTTGTACCTTCTGTAATATAATAAATACCATTCGTGCCCCTGGCACACTGCTCAAATGCTTCAAACTTATTGGTATCTCTTCCTGATTGGAAGCCAAAATGTTTGAACAATTCAAATTGTGCCTTCTGACTTAAGACTGATACAGTAAATTTTCCGGTTCTTTGAATCATATCATGCGTATAATTTGCCTTATTTACACAGATACTTAACTGGTTTGGTTCCGAAGCTGCCTGAATGGCTGTATTAATGATGCATCCGTTATCTTTTTCTGCTTCTTTAGCGGTCAATATAAACAGTCCATAACTCAACTTATACATTGCTTTCCTATCCATGCTGTTCCTCCTTTACCTTCTCCCTGCATTTCGGGCAAATGCCTTTAAATGAAATATCGTAATCCACAAATTCAATTCCATGAGTGTTATGAATTCTTTCCAGCAAATCCGGTATTTGATCCATATCCACATCAAAAATTTCACCGCACTTTATACATCTTACATGGTAATGATTTTTCAATGTAAAATCAAATCGGTTCGGTCCATTCGGAACTTCAACCTTTCTTAATGCACCTTCCTCTACCAATATATCAAGATTTCTATATACAGTTCCTTTTCCAATTGATGGATATGCTTCTTTTATAAATTCATACACTTCATTTGCCGTAACGTGTCTTCTCATTTCGTATACGGTATTTCTTACAAGATCTTTTTGAATGGTATTTCTCCTACTTGTCATTCGTCCTCCTTATTAGGATTAGTTCTTAATAAGGATTATATACCACTATTATCCTGTTGTCAATAAAAATAGTAATAATTCTCATTATTATAAAAGCTGCCAAACTGAGCATCTTTTACCTGAATAACTATTTTATTTTGCGTTCAAATACATATTCTGAATCTGAAGATAAATCAGACCTAAACGAATATCCGAGTCTGTCAAATTTCTGAATCTCCACCGGATTTTCAATATTATTTTCCGCTATGAATCTGACCATTTCACCACGAGCCATCTTGGCATAGGTACCTTTTGTTACCAATTTATCTCCGGATAACTCACAAAATACAATCGTAATATATCTGTCCTGTGGTGTCAGATACTTTTCTATACATTTTGAGTATTCTTTTGATGCAAGATTAATGATAATCCTACTGTCATCGATTACTGAGCGGTATAACAATTCTCCCCAGTACTCATACAGATTTTTTGCATCTCCAATTCCAACCTTTGCCTGCATTTCAAGACGATAAGGAGTCACACCATCCATTGGTTTTAAAATGCCATAAAACGCAGACAAGATTCTTAAATGATTTTGCAAATACTCAAACTGCTGGATTTCAAACACAGATGGTGCCATATATTGAAATGCAATCCCTTCATATGCTAAAACAGCCGGAGTAAGCCTGTTATAAAGATCCATATTTTCCAATCTGTTAAAGTTCTGCTCTGCAATCTTGTCATTACATTTCCAGATAGCTTTCAGTTCTTCTTTTGATTTGCTTTTCATCCAGTTTAATACTTCTGCTGTCTTATCAATATAGACAGGCAGTTCAACCGGTGCTAAGTTATCGGTATCTACAATCATCTTTTTTGCAGGTGATAAAATAATCTTCATTATGCCAATTCCTTAAGCATATTTTCAGGATCATCTGCCGCCTTGACTTTATCATTTGCCTTTATAATGATTCCCTGCTCATCAATAAGATATGTAGTTCTTACTACACCCATAGATACTTTTCCATAATTTTTCTTTTCTTTCCAGACATCATATGCTTCAATAACTTTACGCTCCGGATCTGCTAATAGCGTAAATGCCAGTCCGTATTTTTCTTCAAATCTCTTGTGAGACGCTACAGAGTCCTTGCTTACTCCGAGAATAACAGCTCCCTTCTCAGTAAACTGTGGATAACGCTCAGAAAAGCCACATGCCTGCTTCGTACATCCTGGTGTATTATCCTTTGGATAAAAATATAAGATCACTTTTTTTCCTGCATAATCGCTTAATTTATGCATTTCTCCATTCTGATCCGGCAATTCAAAGTCCGGTGCTTTTTTTCCTACTTCTAACATATTTTATTCCTCCAAATTAATTAAGCTGTTTTCTTCTCTGCTATACAAAAAGGCTCCTTCCCATAATTAGTATAGTCTGCTCAACCTTCTAATATATACTCAGAGCCTAAATTTATTGATTGCAGAAACCGAAAAATATATCGTATTTTATTCTTTTACTTTTATTTCTAATCTGTCAAAACATTCCTTAGCTGATTCCTCAGAAATATTATTAGCAATTAACATACCGGTATTTGTACCATTAATTTTCACTACGTAATTAAACTCAGAATCATTATAATTCCACATTACATAACTACAATCCAATTTAGTACCTTCATCAATAATTTCTGCTTTTTCGTTATTTTTTACACTATCAACATATGCAGTAAAATACTCAGCTGAAATAAATATACCCTGACTTAACTCCTTTTTATCCTTAGAAATGACAAAAGGAATGTCCGACGTTAACTCATATCCATCATTTGTTGTCAACGAAATTGTAATGTTATCACCTGTTTCGACCTTATAGGTATACGAAACAGTTGTTTTTGAATTACCACATCCCGTGACAAATAACATAACGACCACTATTAGACTAAAAATAATATTTAATTTCTTTTTCATATTTATGCCTTTCTAATCTCATCAGTAGTTTTTTCTGCTTTCTTTTAAATGCCATCTGATCTTCATCCTAATTACTGCTAGTATACCAAATCCAACCAGTATTCTCAACTCACCTTTTGTATCATCTCTACATAAAACTATATTTTCACCAACAATTTCCACTGATTCAATTCCTTTAGGTGACACCATGTAATCCACTTCTACTTTTTTCCTGTTGGTAAACTTTTAGTCTTTGACGAATAAAAATCCGACTTAACATTAACTACTTGACCATTAATATCAACATCAACATAATATCTTACAGTTCCTCCGTCTCCATATATTTTTCTTTCAATAATTCCTGTTGTGTTTTCTTTGAAGAAAAGACGGACATGCATGCCCGCCTTCTCCATGGTTATTTTCTCGTTTCATTTTTTAACTATCGTTTCTATGAATTCAAATTTTCTCTGCGTTTCTTTACGGTAATAATCAATCCCGTTCCGGAAAGAATTGATAGTATAAACAGCCATACACTCGGTGTGTTGTCTCCGGTTTTAGGTGCAGTCACATCCTTCTTATCAGTTCCACTCGATGGCTTGTCATCAGAGGAATTGCTATTGTTATTATCATTCTGGTTGTTATTACTGTTATCAGAGATATTTGCTTTGGTGGTAAATGTTGTGCTTGCAGAACCATCCGTCCAAAGGATTTCAACTGTATGGTTTCCTGCCGAAAGTGTATTCAGGTAGGAAGCTTTCAGTGTGATAATGGTAGAGCCTTCCTTTGCAGTGTAGTTGCTCTTGTCTATCAAATTTCCGTCCACCTTAACTCCGGTAAACTTGGAGAAGTCTCCGTTACCCCGGATGGTGATATTACCATCACTATCAGGCGTCCAACTACTGTTTGCTCCATCAATAATCTGATAGGTGTTATCCGGTGTCTGGCTTTCCTGTTTAAAGGTAACTTCTATGGTGTGATCAGTATTCACATCACTAAAGGTGTAGCTTGTGGTTGCTGTCACTTCCGAACCATCCACCTTTACGTCCGCAATATAATATCCTTCGTTCGCCTTGATTGTATATGTAAGCTGACCTGCGGCAGATACCGTTGTCGTGCCACCGGGAGAGATTGTTCCACCGATACCTGCCGTTGCGGTAATCTTGTAGCTTGCTGTACCGCTCGGAGGCGTTATCGGCGCTGTATCCGCCGTAAAACTCCAACTTCCACGGAATACCACGGTTGTGCCGTTTAGGTTGCCGGCATCCCAGCCCGAAAAAGCCCATGTGCCGTTTTTACCATCCTTTTGTGCCTGAATGCGTGTTGTGGAGGTATATTTCTTATCCACAGCCGCCTTCGCCTGTTGCACACTCGAATAGGAGCTGCTATTTAGCGGCAGCGTTGCGCCTGTCGGGAATACAGAGCCCCAATTGTATTGCACCGTATAATTTTTTGTCACCGGCGGCTCGGGGCGTTCCTCAGACCTTTTATAAATATAACGAATCGTCATACCACTGTTCGGGACAGCATTTTCCATCCCCTCCGCTTTAACAAAAGTGTAGCCGTGCAGTTCCTGCGGCGGCTGCCAATCAACCTTTTTGCCTACCGGAACAGTAAAGGTAGTCGGCATGGTGTTTGGAACATCTGTGCCATCCTCCAGCTGATATTGGATGGTGACATTGACATAGCGCTGCTGCTCCGTATCATCATCAGCCAATACCTCGCCTGTCGCATGATCTACAATCTCAAAGCCGATGGTATCGCCGGATTGCAGAATGGCATTCTCCGGAATCGTGTAAACCAGAGAGCAGTTGACAAGGCCGGAATTAAAGTCGCTGCCCTCGTAATCCAACGCACCCTTTGTCCAGAATTTGCTTTTCTCTTTCCAAACAGGGATGTCAAACTCCTGCGTAGTGAAAACCTGCTCCCCATCTGTCGTGACCGCTTTTTCGCCGTTGGAATGTTCCACCCACAGGCGCAGGGTCACAGTCTTCGCTTGGGTATTCGAAAGATTTTGTATAATGGTGCGCAGCTCAACCTGCTGCCCCTTCATGCTGCTATAATCAAAGCTGTTTTTACTGCCGCCGCTTAATAGACGGCTATTCCTGTCATTTTGATAGCTCGCATATGCGGAGGAATTCGCTGCCTCAAAGGCAGAAGGATCTTTTGTGGGATTTCTGTAATCGCCGATATACTTTTTCACCTCAGGAACAGCCACATAAAGCGCAGGGGGATTTGTAATGAGCTGACTCATGACCTTTATGCCCTGTAGCTTGCACACATCGCAAAAATCATTCTGAAAGGTCTCTCGCATCAGACAATCCCTGCTGGAATTATAGGTATAAGGATAGTAGTCAAGATGCGGGCAGGTATAGGTATTACGGAAGCCAAGCAGCTGCTTCCACTTCACTTTCGTGGGATCTTTTGTTGCAGTCATATTCAGTGATGTAGTGTAATTCCACTCATCTACAGGAACAGTGCTATAATTATATTCATCTCCCAGATGGAACAGACCGTGTCCCAGTTCATGCCGCTGGGTAAACGCAGAATATGCGTTTCTCGCTGACGCAACAATATAGTGAATACCATATTGTTTATTATCATGAGAGCCACCGAAATACTCACCGCTATTCGCCAACACAACGAATTGGTTGATATTTTCATACACATAATCATACTGTCTATAATTATGATCCATCGTGTTTTCGTTTGGATGCGTTTCATTAGGAATATGTGCGTCATGAATCTTCTCAATAAACGCAGGGCCTATGATGCGCTCCAAAACATGGTTGCGCCAGTTCCCTTTGTTAGTAGAAATTCCTCCTTTGGCGGTCGCAGCAAAAAATGTGCTGGTACCGCCATAGCCATCCACCGATGCCGTGCAGAGTGCATAGACATTAAAGCGATCCGCCATGCTGCGATATGGCTCTATCTGCAATACCTCCCCCCACAGCTTTTTTACATCCTCGACAAACTGCTTTTGCTGGCTTTTGGTGTAGCCCTCGGCGCAGTACACAATCACCATGTTCTCCTTATCGCTGCGAGGCTTCTGGATTGTATACACCGGTACGGTTACATTTGCATATGCAGGATCCTCAGTGTAGAGGGTACTCATCTCCAGCTGTAGATACTCATCCGTGTTCACATTCCAGTCACCATTCACATCCTCTCGCACAGCGCCGGATATGCCAATACTGTCATCCGGCGCATCCGGTGCGGAAACAACATAGGGGTCCTGTGCGCTCTGTCCTGTGCCGGATGATACGGTGTAATTTTCCGTATTCAGATAGAAGGCAGGACGAACGCCGTAATATCCCTTATAGGGTGCGTCACGCAAAATATTCCCTTGAGGGGTCACAAATCGCATATCATGGTTACAGGTTGTAATCGGTGTACGCAGCCAATAGTTCCATGCTACACCGCTTCTGTTTTTTGCGATATGGTAGCCGTTCAGGTTATCATTAACCGTTTTGAGCTGCTGAACATCCAGCAGAAAAACTCTATCCCAAATATATTCATAATGGGCACTGTCATACCCATCCGCTACCGTATCAATTGTGGTGTTATAGGGAAGATCAACACCGGCTGCGTCGATATAACCTGCCGTATACTCCGGATGGGAAACGATAGAACGCTGCTTCACCGTTCGAATCGCTCCCAGCTCATCCGAACGAAAGCTGCGAAGGAAGCCCTCCTTTTGGTCATATGCTGCCGTTTTAGGATAGACAGAATCCTCTGTTGGCGGATTTCCGCAAAGCCATTTCACTTTTCCTGCTTCAGCGTTGGAATTGAGCCAAGAACGTATGTTGCTGTCTCTCCAGTGGTTAGAACCAAAATTATCTCTCCAGCTATTGCGCCGGTGCGAGCCTGTTTCGGCATTTTTGTTGGTTTTTGCATCATAGGGCATGTAATCACACAATACTCTATCCGAAAGCATCAATGGCCCATTGCTATCCTTCGCTACACAACGCCACACAATTGGCACTCCCCCATAAGTACCCATCTGAATGTAGTCACCAATTTCGATGGTTGGCTTGTTATCTGCCGCCCTAACCTGCAAAGGGCATAGCACCAAAATTACCGCAAGCAGCAGAGATACCGTTCGTTTGCCATATTTATGTTTGATAATATTCATAAAGTCCTCCTTAAATTATGCTTTAATCTTTTCATCTGAATCCTCCTTTGATTTTGTAAATATTGTATTGGAATAGATATGTTTTCTTAATTTCCATGTATGTCCATGCTTTAAATTTGATGTCCGGAGTCTTTTAATCACCTTTCCTGTATCTGTCAGATAAAAATGAAATCCAAGGAAATCCACTCCCTGTGATATAGGAAAAATTTGTGTCTTGGCTAACGCTTTCTTTAGAAACTCTTTATCGTGGTGAATGAGCACTCCGTCATCCATGTATCTTACATAGTATTTTACTTTTAGCCTCTCCTTTATAAATCTGTCCAGCCTGTCCAGATAATATAAAGCAAACCACTGGCTTGACTGATTGCCCATTGGAACACCTCTGTTTTCACTGTGTTCATAGCTGTCAATAATATGATTATACCAAAAAAATTGGAAAAAGGCATCTGTTTTTGTGATAGTTTTAAGATTTTGGTTTTAAGATTTGTTCACTGATTATATACAATACTATTACATTCAAAGGGATTAAAGGTAGAATATTCCCAAAAAAAAGGCGTACCACCATTTCTGATGATACGCCCCTCGCTATTTGGCTTCCTGACACTTTTTACAAAGCAGCCCTGTTATTCGAAAGCTCTGCTTACAGGAATGAACACATTTCTTTCACTGCTCATAGTATTCAATCTTTCCATGCACATTCAGAAAATATGCCCAGTACCTTTTCTCCTTATCCGTCATAAGCCTCTACCTCACCTTCCCGGTCTTAGGAACGGAAGGGTCTTTTTCATCCGGCTTGATGACAGAATCCATTTTAGGATATGCTGCCTCAAATGCCTCTGCTCCAAACTGATACTCCGTCGGTTCTGCCACGGAAGATACCGGTGCGATTGTTTCCCGGATATCTGTCACCTGCTGCAAAACAAGTAGTGCTCATAAGCATTACTCCCATAAGTGCTCCGGATAATGCCGGAACGAATCTCTTCTTAAAGTGAATGAATCTGCTCTTCATGCCTTTCTCCTCCATCTGATTATTGTTTGTCGTAATAATATGTTCTTTTCTCATGTTGTGTCTCTCCTTTTAGATAAAAAAATAAGCCAACAGGGATAATCCCTAACTGGCTGTTAAAAGTTACTCTGTATGATCAGGCAATGCCTGTTGTAATGATTAAATCGGGCTTTCCCCGATGTGGTATGCTTCAACCACCTCCTTTCAAGGCACAAAAAAGCACCTTAACCATATTGGCTAAAGTGCTTCACTAAATATATTATACTAACCGAACAAATCAAATTTTATAAAACCTCTATGCTACCTACCGCACCGCCGACAATGAATTTTGGAGTAACCTTGCAAGGGAAAGCCAGCAGGAATTTAAGCGAAGCGGTACAGAGGGCAAATGTATTGAAGCAAGGGAATTGATTATCGCCCTGCCCGAAGTATATACAAGATACGAGCCGCAGGAAGTCCTTGAAGATTTTACAGAGTAGTTCCACAGGCGGTATGGTGTGGAGTGCGTGTCAGCCCTCCACCACAACAAACGTAAAACGAACTATCATATCCACCTTATCTTCAGCGAAAGAAAACTGCTTCCTGAACCTGACATCAAGATAGCCACACGCAGCGTGTTCTATGATGAAACGGGAAAAAGGGTACGCACCAAGAAAGAAATCACAGGGGAGGACGGGCAGATACGAAAAGGCTGCACTGTCATAAAAAAGGGAGAAATTTATGAAAGCCACCTTTTTACCGTGAAAGATGATAAATTCAAAAGCGAGCCTTTTCTTCGGGAGGTAAAGGAGATTTACACCGACCTTATCAATCGACATATCTCTAATCCTGAACAGCAATTAAAGGTATTTGATAAGAACAGCGTTTATCTCCCTACAAAGAAAATCGGTAAGAACAATCCCAAAGCCGCCGAGATTGAAACGGATAATGCCGCAAGGCAAGAATGGAACAGGACAGCGGATATGGCACTCATATCGGGTATTTCCGAAGCAAAGATTTTAGAAGTCAAGCAGACCGAGATACACGACAAAGCAAGCCAATCTATCAAAAGCAAAGGCTGGCTGCCCAATCTATTCCGTGGGATTGTGACAAAGGCAAAAGATTTTCTTCAAAACCTTATTCAGGAAAAAGATATGCCGCCCAAGCCTACACTTGATATTAATATGGCAGAGTTCCGCACCATGCAAAAGCTGATGATAAAAGCGCAGGATAAGGCGAAAGAAATCCGGCATTTGCAGGATACGGTACTTCCGAAGCTGAAACAACAGCTTGCCGATACAAAAGGGATTTTCAAGGGTAAGGAGCGCAAGGCGCTCACAGAGCAGATACAGCGGACAGAAAAGGAAATCGCTGAAAAGCTGGATAAACTGCCCGATGTTCTGAAAGAGGACGGTTATCCCGATGTGCAGGCGTTCATGGCAACCTACCGCAAGGCGGAGGCTGTTGTGGAGCAGTACAACCGTGACCTTGCCGCATGGGAGCGGGAGGTCAGGGAGAACCGCAGACCAGCCGAAAAAGAAAGGCTTACACCGCCCGAAAAGGAAAGTATTCGTGACCAGCTCAGGCGGCTACAGGCAGAGAGCAGACAGAGAAGCCAGCCAAAGCGAAAATCCCACGACAGAGAAAGCAGGGCAGTACCCCTGCCTTGCGGGATTACATACATTTTAAGACAGAGAAACACCCTGCAAGATTTTGAAGTCTTACAGGACATAGGTGGTTCATTCAGGAATTAATACATCTCCATCGGAGATTGTTGCCTTAAATGCCGAAATTGCACCTGCAATGGTGTTACCACTGGTTTCATCAATTTCGCCTTCATAGGAAATTTGCACGGTATCACCAACCTTGACAATTCCATAATCTACATAACGGGAGATACGAAGGTCATTTAGCAGAACCTTGTAGGTGATACCGTCCGCCGGATTCTTGCACAGGATAGAATCATCCACCAAGATATATTCTTCCGTAATCTTAATGATTGTACCGGCTACCGAGTTTCTGTACGGTTCATACTCTACTTCAGTGGAATTCTCTTTCGCATAATGGATAATCCTGCTTGCAGCATCCTCGCCGATGTTGAATAGATACTGCCAATTAAATGCGTTTGTCCACAGATAGCCGTCTTCCGTCACATACAGAGCAACTTTGTAAACACCAAGTGCTTCGGAAGTAATCGTAAAACTGAGGTAACTTCTGTCACCAACCGTCCATGTTTGATCTTCAACGAAAGGGGCGTTCCTACATTCGGACAGAACTTCCCACACATAATCGTCACTGCTCAATGCAAAATGTTTGCTATCAGGACTATTGTCTCCTTCGGAAAAGCGCTGAAGCTCCACGACCTCGGACAGATTTACGACATCCATAAGCTCACCAAGGGTGTTCGGAGGAGCATACTCGTCATTCTGAAAGACATAATAACTGTCCTCCATCTTTACGGCTATAAACTGACATTGAGCAATATCCTTCAGTGCATATGCTTCAAACTCGGCAGAATATTTTTTTCCATTATTGACTTCATCATATCCAACCACAGTGTAGTTGCCAATTCTCTCGCCAATCCATGCTTCTGATACCGCACGGCCTTTTCCATGATACTCAATACCGTCAATTTCGACATTTCTATATTTTTCATATACAGTCTGATACTCCCATGGCCATACAATTGCAGATTCGCTGGCTTGGATAGAAAAGTCCTTGTATCTGCCGTCGGTTCCCTCCGGTGTTACATTTTCCCGAAATAGCGATGGGAGGATTGCCGCCCCTACAATTACAATCACTGCAAAGCATGCTGCCAAGGAACCCCATTTTAACCAATGTTTCTTATTTTTCTTCTTGCACTTAGCTGCGTCGGTGACAAGATCGTCATCAATTTGCCCGATGGCATTTGCGATTCTCGGTGTTTTCATATTTCAACGTCCTCCTTAATCAAGTAATCTTTTAGCTTGTTTCGGGTGTAGAACAACATATTTTTGACCTTACTCTCAGTAAAAGAATAGCGCTTTGCAATCTCCCTTATAGAATCGAAATAGAAATACTTGCGGATGAAAACATTCCTGACATATTCCTCCTGACTGCGAAGAAACTTACTGATCAGCTTACCTACATCCTCGTCGCTCACATCGGGAGCATATCGTTCATCCGGCAATACTGCCGCAAGCTCATCCAAGGATAAAATGATTTCCGCCGACCGTTTCTTTCGCTTCATAAACTCCAGTCGCTTCAAAGAGAGATTTCGTGCAATCTTGCAGATAAAGGACATGAAATTGTGCGGTCTTGTAGGCGGAATGGTGTTCCACACACTCACATAAGTATCATTAACGCATTCCTCAGAATCTTCGTGATTATTTAGAATGTTATAGGCAATACTGTGGCAGAGTTTTCCGTACTTTGTATCCGTCTCCTTGATCGCCTGTTCATCTCTATTAAAGTAGAGTTCTATGATTCTCAGATCATCCATGTTGTTCACCTCCCTAATTTGACCTAAAAGCGCTTTCACCTATTAAGTACGTTTTTTGAGGCGATGGTCTTAAAAAAATAACTCTTTTAGAATTATACCATAAATCTTTGATTTTTCGGTCATATACATAAAAACGGCGGCAAGGTTTTCCTCGCCGCCGCTCCGGCTTAACTGCAAATCAGTTCTGCATTTACAATCTCCACCGCTCTACTGCGAATATTATTCATCCTACCAACCCACTCCATTTGATTTTCTGTCTTTAGTTGCTCGGTTACGCCCTCACGCTCCGACATCTGTTTTATCAACCGAAGGAACATATCCTTTGCCTGTTTGTCTATCTCGGCAATGTATTCGTTCAGCCTTCCGCTTGTGAGCAAATTGGTATATGTAAGCCTGTGATATTCTTTCAGATAGTGCAAATGCCGCTGTCCCCACAAACCGATAGGCTGTTCTTTTTCGGTTGGTAAGATAAGACAAGGAATATAATAATCTCCTTGCAGTTCATACCACAGACCATTTTTATCATCGTAAATATACTTGTCCATTGAAAAATCCTCCGTTATAATATATTCGCACATACATCACAGTTCTCCGATTGCCACACTTTGTTATATCTTGTTATGAGATTTTCTTGCCCTTGTATTTGCCCTTATGAGCAATGAGGGAAAGAGTAAACTTGTGTGTAACCGTATAAAGAGATAAGGCAGACACATTGCGATAAATCCTTTATTTTCAAGGCTTTTGGAGGATTTTATTAAAACACTGTAACCTCTGTTGAGAGGTCATAATTTACTGATATTCAAATTGGGATTTATCGCTTTATTTAACTTGTTGATAAACTGGGATTTTCCTATCCTATAAAAACATTGTAAATCACTACAACATAGACAAATACTGCAGTTAAACAGGTCATAATAAAACCGCCTTTATCTCGATTATTTTTATACTCTATACTTCTTAATAGTAAGAGAGTGGCAAGTGATACAAGCATAATCGGGTTTGCTATGTCAAAAGGAAGAATTTTCACTAATCCTAATACAGCGAAAAGCATTGTTATTATAGACAAAATGATTTTTACGATTTTCATACAAACACACTCCTTTGTAAAAATCCCAATTTGCTAGGTTATGAAAATTGTTTGAGAACCATTGCCGAGTAATTATCATATTGTTGAAAGCCATATTTCTCATAAAAAGGAACTGTTTTAGGGTCAGAAGGCATAATTTTGATATAAAGAAGGTTTTCAAAATAACTTAAAATCCTTTTCATCAACTCATCGCCAATATGATTTCCTTGATATAATGGATCTACCAGAAGATAATGTAGAAATGCAACAGTTTCTCCGTCAGCAAGTGCGCGTATAAGTCCAACCAATTTGTTTCCATCCCACGCAGAAATTACATGAGTGGAATGCTGCATTCCCGAACAAGTTTATCTGGATAATTTCCCGATTCCCAGTTTACAGACAGGAATAGTCTTTGTAGTTCTTTTTCTGTAAATGTCTTAGTGCTTTTGTACTCAATCTTCATAATGTTTTCTCCTAAATTTCAATATACCTATTATAGCTTCTTTGAGTTTTAAAAACTAGCCCGCTATGTATTTGCTATATATACCGTTTCTATGTTTTCACAAGGCTTAACCAACAGTTTGGTGACTTTTAGATTATGATATAAATAATGTCACAATATGGACTACACTGTAATTGAATACAGGAGGTGCCAAGTGTGAATAAAAATGCGCAAAAAGGGCCGACTTAAAAACAGGTGGTAAAAGATATCGAAAAAATTTATAAGTTGATCGGAATAGAAGAAATATCAATGCCAGATTGTTTTAAAAAGTTCAATGCTTTTTCAACTGTAAGTGAAGGATTGGCGTTTGGTTTTGGATCCATAAAGGATTCATAATCACATGGTTGAAACTCTTCACCTGTAAGGATCATATGGTAGATGCTGACCAGCATCATGCGTGCGATCGCAATGATTGCTTTCTTATGACCTCGTCGTTTCTTGATATTGGAATACTTTCTTCCAAAATAAGATGTCTTATCTTTGATGGCCGATAACGCACATTGGACAAGCAGAGGTTTGAGATACTGTCCAGCTTTTGAGATACGGACCGACTTTTTCTTGCCGGCAC
>OLOQ01002729.1_pt1 | contig 13890 bp, 12 predicted proteins | sample 1673101 | NCBI WGS metagenome assembly OLOQ01 (sample SAMEA3136754, study PRJEB25190) | human gut metagenome | biome: human gut; feature: human-associated habitat; material: faeces | place: Austria | collected 2013 | reverse complement strand
TTCGGCAACATCTTTGCCGTAAAGGCCCGCTACCACACTGCGAATAAAGCCGTTGACTTCGTCGGCCTGATCAGCGGTAGCGGTTTTGCCGGTGCCGATCGCCCATACCGGCTCGTAAGCGATGATGATGCGGGACAGTTCCTCTTTGGAAACGCCGCCCAGCGCCACTTTTGTCTGCATGGCACAAATTTCCTCAGTGATGCCTTGCTCCCGCTGCTCTAACAGTTCGCCAACGCAGAGGATTACTTTCAATCCGGCATCCAGCGCGGCGCGAACCCGCTGGTTAACGGTTTTGTCCGTCTCACCGAAGTACTGACGGCGCTCCGAGTGACCGATGACCACATATTCTACTCCCATTTCCGCCAGCATGTCTGCCGAAATCTCACCGGTAAAAGCGCCGGATTTTGCCCAGTGGCAGTTTTCCGCACCTACTTTGATGCTGGAGCCTCTGGTTGCCTCCAGCGCGGTTTCCAGATTGGTATAAGGCACACAAATCACAACGCCGCAGTCTGCGTCTTTGACCAGAGGCTTAAGCTCTTCAATCAAAGCTTTTGCCTCCGGACGGGTTTTATTCATCTTCCAGTTGCCGGCGATAATCGCCTGCCTTTTTGCTTTGTTCATGATGCTTTCTCCTTTGATTTATTGTAATTTATGAAAAAAATTTTTTCTTTCTATTTTTTCAGGAAAAGCAACAATGGACACGGTATTTTCCGTGCCCATCATCTCTTCGCTTATGCGCAGGAAAAGAACAGCCTTTTCGGTTGCGGTTTGGACTTATTTATCGTTTACGCAAACGATGCCGGGCAGCTCTTTCCCTTCCAAAAATTCCAGAGAAGCGCCACCGCCGGTAGAAATATGGGTCATCTTATCACCGAATCCCAGCGTATTGACCGCAGCAGCAGAGTCGCCGCCGCCGATGATCGTGATCGCATCGGTCTCAGCCAGGGATTTGGCAACTGCGATGGTGCCTTTTGCCAGCGTCGGGTTCTCAAACACACCCATCGGTCCGTTCCAAACAACGGTCTTGGCGGATTTCACTTCATTTGCAAACAGCTCAGCGGTTTTCGGTCCGATATCCAGACCCATTTCGTCCGCCGGAATCTTATCCGCATCCACAGCAGTCACTTCAATCTCGCCGTCGATCGGGTCCGGGAAAGCTTTGGCTACTACGCAGTCCACCGGAAGCAGAATCTTAACGCCTTTTTCTTCTGCTTTCTTGAGCATGTCCTTACAGTAACCAATCTTCTCTTCATCCAGCAAAGAGGTACCTACGCCATAGCCTTTCGCAGCCAGGAAAGTATAAGCCATGCCGCCGCCGATGATCAGAGTATCCGCCTTGTTAAGCAGGTTTTCGATTACATTGAGCTTGTCCGCAACCTTTGCGCCGCCCAAGATGGTAACGAAAGGTCTGGCAGGATTTTCAACTGCATTGCCCAGGTATTTGAGTTCTTTGCCCATCAGATAGCCAACTGCCGCTTCTTTTACAAAAGAGGCTACGCCTACGGTAGAGCAGTGCGCACGGTGGGCCGCGCCGAAAGCGTCGTTTACAAATACTTCGCCGTCGACCAGAGCCGCCAGCTCGCGGCTGAACTCTTCGCCGTTTTTGGTCTCTTCTTTGCGGTAACGGGTGTTCTGCAGCAAAACTACGTCGCCGTCTTTCATCGCCGCAACCGCTGCTTTCGCGTTGGCGCCGACAACTTCGTCATCTGCCGCGAATACAACCTCTTTGCCCAGCAGTTCACTTAAACGCTTTGCAACGGGTGCCAAAGACAGTTCCGGTTTCGGCTCGCCCTTCGGTTTGCCCAGATGAGAGCACAGAACCACTTTGCCGCCGTCCGCAATCAGTTTCTTGATGGTCGGCAGAGCCGCCACAATGCGGTTTTCATCAGTGATGACGCCGTTTTTCAGCGGTACGTTGAAGTCACAGCGAACCAATACTTTTTTTCCGGCGACGTTCAGATCGTCAACCGTTTTTTTGTCCAGATAGCCCATAGTTCTACCACCCTTTCATAATATGTAAAAAAGTTGCACCAAAATTACGATTGTTAATCCATGAACAATCCGTATTTATTCTATCGGAAATGCCACGCTTTTGCAAGAGTTAAAGATACAAAATTTAATAACAAATGGTAAATTTTTTCTACTCTTTTTAAAGCCCCAGCTCTTGTTCCAAAATATCGCAGGCTTTTTCCATAAAAATGGCACAGGGGCGCTTTCCCTGCTCTTTGGTACGGGATAGATCATATTTTCCCTGTCCAATATTTTCCAGCAGCGTCCGGCACTGGGACGAACCAAACTCCGCTTCAAAACAGCCGTTTAGTTTTTTTACGATATCCTTCAGTTCGTTTTTTTTCTTGGCATCCGATCCGTCAAAGGAGCCATAAGCCAAACCTGCAACCATAATCATGGCCGTGACGGCACCGCACTTCTCTCCCAGGCACATCCCGCCGCCAAATCCGCCGGCCAACGGCAAAAGACTTTCGGGCGAAAATCCGAAATCCTCGCAAAATGCGTTCAGCACAACCTGACAGCAATTATTTTTCTTTTCCAGCTGGTCGTCAATCTTTTTCTGTCTTTCCGCCTTCATCCCAAGTCCTCCTTATTTTCTGCGCTCTCCCATTACCATACAGCCCGCTAGATTGGGACCTGCATTGATGGTAATAGATGCCCCCGCTTCCACAAGGCAAACCGCATGTTTGCCAAAAGACTTCACCAATATTTTTTCCAATTCTTCCCCCACTTCGTCTCGGCCAGCCCGAATGGCAAAAAACGGTGTATGTTCGCCACGGCGCCGCTTTTGGGCAATCTGCGCCAGTTTGGGGACCACCGCTTTGTCCCCCCGAACCTTTTCAATTATTTTAATCTCTCCGTCAATAATGGACATAATCGGCCGCAGACCCAACATATCGCCTACAAAAGCGGCGGCTACGCTGATTCGGCCGGACTTTTTCGCAAAATCCAGATTATAAACAGAAAAATAGGTCTCCGCCCGACTGAAATAATCGTCCAGATACGCCAAGATCTCCTCATAGGAACGTCCTTCTTCCGCCTGCTTTGCCGCCTGCACTACTGCATAGCCATAAGTATACGTATAGCAAAGTGAGTCAATCACCGTAATCTGAGTTTTTTGGGCCAGTTCCGGATATTCCTCTGCAAACAGATCTCTGCCCATATTCGCCGCAGCAAACATGTTGGATCCCTTGGAATTGATGGTTACATTGATGATTTTGCGGTACCCGTCTTCCGCCGCATGCCGGTACACCTCTGCATAACGGGTATGTGGAATATGGCTTGTCACAGGAATCCGGGCCGCATCGGTTAAAAGCTTATAAAATTCCCGATTGGTGAAATCCACCCGCTCATGATAATCCTTTCCGTCGATGGCAATAGGGATCGGCAGCACCTCAATCCCATATGCCCTCGCCTCTTCCTCCGGAATATCACTGGCAGAATCGGTGATAAATTTGATTTTTTCCATGGATAATCGTCCTCCATATGTCATTCGTGGCCGTCTGTTTCCTCCGGCCAGGTGTAACAGGACAGCTGCCCCTGATTTTCCAGTTCCGGAAAGCCCCACTGCCGCAGCGTCTCATACACGCTTACCGCAACTGTATTGGACAAATTCAGGCTGCGCAGCCCGCCTTTCATGGGCAGCCTCAGGCACGCATCCGGATGCTGCAGCAGCAGTTCTTCCGGCAGGCCCTTGTCCTCCCGACCAAAAACCAGATACGCATTGTCTGCATAAACTTCTTCGCTGTAATTATGACGCCCTTTGGTGGTAAAATAATAAAAAGGGCCCTGATTTTTGGAAAAAAAGTCTTTCAATCCGTCATAATAGCTGATATCCAGATAGTGCCAGTAATCCAGACCTGCCCGCTTGAGCTTTTTGTCATCTACTGAAAACCCCAAGGGGCCAACCAAGTGCAGCCGCGCACCGGTAGCGGCGCAGGTCCTGGCAATATTCCCCGTATTCTGCGGGATCTGCGGTTCAACCAGGACGATATTTAAAACAGCCAAAAAGGGCGCCCCCCTATTGCAATTCTCAAAATACCTTATATTACATTAAACTATAAAAGCTCTGTTTAATCAAGTGTTTTCTAAAAAATTGCAATCAAAGCGCTCATCATAGAAACGAGGAAGATATGCATACGACTGCAAAAAATAAACCCGCCGGACTCTGCACAGCGGGTTTTCGGCACTATTTCATCATGTAGGACACGTTGCCGGCTAGATCTTCCATAACTTTCATCGCTTTTCCGGCGCTGCGTTTGAGTTTCTTTACCGTGCGGCGTTTTTTGCCGGAAAACAGATATACGGCGGTACCGGCGGCCAGCGCTACGGCGGCTCCTGCCGCTAGGGAATTCATACCTTTGCTCATAGGGGATTCCTCCTTTATCGATTTTACTAGCAGTATTCCCCGGCAGCCGCCGAACATGCGCGGCAGCGAATTGGAAGAGAAATCCTTTCTTCTGTGGCATACTTGCATTTAAGCGGCTAAAAAAATCACACCTGCGGAAAATTTTCCGGGTTTGATTTCCATTTTTTATTTTTTGCAGATTTCCGGTGATCCCAATTGATCTAAAAGGGGCATGACATCCAAAAGTGTGTCTACCTTGTTGGATGCGATCGCCAAAAGCTCTTCTGTTGCGGGGATCATGTCAGGGATCATGACCGTATACATCCCTGCTGCAATACCAGAACGGATTCCATTGGGCGAATCTTCCAACGCCATGCACTCCTGCGGTGCCACACCCAAGAGCTCTGCCGCCCGCAGGTAGATATCCGGCGCCGGTTTACTGCGGGAAATCATATCGCCGCAAACCACCGCGTCAAAACGGCCCTGTACGCCTGTCACATCAAAATTATGCATTACTTTTTCATAATTGGTAGAGGTTGCCACTGCGATTTTGTACCCATGTTCTTTCAGATAATCCAGTAGCTCAATAAGACCGGTTTTCAGCGGGACATTGTCCTGTTGACCTCTGTCCTTACGATACTGGCGGGTTTTTCCCCAAAACTCCTCCGACGTCATCATATGCCCGTAGCGCTGGGCAAAATTTACCGCTATGCTGGCGCCGGTAGCTCCCAGGCACTCCACGCTGAACGTTTCAATATCCGGCATGCCCAACTGCTTGCCAACGGCCAGCATTGCCTCCTGGCCCTGCCGCTCCGTATCGAACATAATACCATCCATATCAAACACAACCGCTTTTATCATTTGACTTCTCCTCTCCGTCTGTTTCCCGATGGGGATGCTCCCTTACCGGCAGAATCAGCCCTGTACGCCTTTTTTCAGTCTGGGACGATTGGCATTTTGTATCCTGTTACGGACATTATAACATGTTCTATATAAGTGAAGCAACTTTTATTTGCCAAATTTCCCAGCAAGGGCTATACTGGTTTTAATGAAAAAAAGGACGGTTGTTTTTATGGATATGCAAAATAAACGTGTGGCAGCCATCCACGACCTGTCCGGCGTGGGGCGCTGCTCTTTGACAGTCATTATGCCCATTCTGTCCGCTATGGGAGTACAGGCCTGTCCGGTACCTACCGCCATTCTTTCCACCCATACCGGCGGATTTGGAGAAGTTGCCTTTCAGGATCTGACCGATTATTTGCCCCAAGCACTTAGCCATTATCAGCGGCTGAATCTGGACTTTTCCTGCGTTTATTCTGGCTTTTTAGGCTCCGAAGCGCAGATTGACCACTGTCTGGCTTTCTTCCAGGCCTACCCCGATGCATTGGCCGTAGTCGACCCGGTAATGGGAGATCATGGCAGGGCTTATCGCACCGTTACAGAAGGAATGCAGCGAAGAATGATAGAGTTGGTGGGGATTGCAGATATCATTACCCCCAACCTGACCGAAGCCTGCATCCTTCTCGGAGAACCTTATAATCCTATGCCCTTGACTCGTGCCCAAGCCAAAAGCATGCTGGCCAGGCTCAGCGAAAAGGGGCCAAAAAAGATCGTCATTACCGGCGTTTCACTGGCAGAGGGAAACATGGCCAATATCGGCTACGACCAGCAGCACAATTATTACTGGTGTGTCCCCTGTGACTATGTACCGGTCTCCTATCCCGGTACCGGTGATATTTTCGCCGCTGTCCTGACTGCCTCTTTCCTGATCGGGGACAGTTTGCCCATCGCCATGAGCCGTGCGTCCCGGTTCGTGGAAATCGCCATCAAAACCACCTTTTCTTATGGGGGAGACACCCGTTTCGGCGTAATGCTGGAATCGGCTATGCCGTTTTTGATGCAAAGAGAAGTCCCGCAAAATTTTCATCTGCTGTAAAGACGGCTCGGCAAAGATAAAAAAGGGGAACGGCTTAATACCGTTCCCCTTTTTTATCTTTGCCGCAAGAATTTATTTCTTCTGTGTTTCCTCCCAAGGCATTTTCTCCTGCTCAGCGGGGAAAGATGGCGGCACCGGCGGCTGATCATTCTGCCGTATCGGCCCTTGATAGGGCGCCTGACCCGGATACTGTCCGTAAGGCATGCCGGCAGTTTTGGATTTTGTCACAAAAATCAGCACCGTAAACAGAACACACATAGGAACTGCCAAAATCAGTCCCAAAAGGAGGCCGCCGCCCAAGCAGGCAAAAAATCCGCCGATAGCCAGGCCAATCCTTTTTTTTACCAGCCCGCAGATCAGGGGCACCAAGCCCAGAAACCCGCCCACAATCAAAGCCCCGATCAGGGCGGCAATCAAATCAATCATATCATAACGGTAAGACATCTTTATTCCTCCTCTTCCCCTTGCAGGTAAACCCGCGGTACCCGTTTTCCAATCAGGCACATCACTTCATAATGAATGCTCTTTTCATCCTGAGCCAAATCCTCAATGGGAACCGAGCAATCCCCATCCCGGCCAAAAACGGTGACCTGATCACCCGGACGGACAGACGGAATATCTGTCACATCCAGCATCAGCTGATCCATACAAACCGTCCCCACCACTGGGGCCAGCTTGCCATGTACCGCCATATGGGCCTGATTGGAATGTGTGCGGCGGTATCCGTCGGCATAACCGATGGGAACCGTAGCCAGAACCCTACCATTAGACGCTGTATAGGTCCTCCCATAGCTCACCTGGGCACCCTGTCCCACCTGCTTTACCATGGCGACAGTGGATTTTAAATCCATGGCAGGAACAAGATCCATCAGCCCGGCGCAGTCTGGCGTAGGATTCAGGCCGTACAAAATCACACCGGGGCGCACCATATCCAGATGCATTTGGGGAAAACGCATGGTAGCGGCGCTGTTGCAGCAATGATGCAGCGAAAAACGGACGCCCCTTTTTTCCAGTTCCGCCACCCCTTTTTGATAACGGCTAAACTGTTCCAGCGTAAACCGGTCGGAATCCTCATTGGCCTCGTCAGCACAGGCAAAATGGGTAAAAATACCGGTACAGGCAAGTCCGGGCAGCGCAACCGTCTCGCCGATTTGCTCAATCGATTGAGAAAAATGCGCCGGATCGCACAAAAAACCCAGCCGGCTCATTCCCGTATCCAGTTTGATATGACAATCCACCTCCACGCCTGCCTTTTGGGCCTGTTCAGAAAGCGCCTTGGCGTAATCCAGCGAAAATACCGTCTGGCTGATTCGGTTGGCACAAAGCTGTGCTGCCCGATCCGCCGGGGTAAAACCCAAAATCAGAACCGGCTTGGTAATACCACCTTGCCGCAGATGCATAGCCTCTTCAATATTGGAGACGGCAAACCAGTTTGCCCCCTCCCGTTGAAACACCTGGGCCACCTGCCGGTCTCCATGGCCGTAACCGTCGGCTTTGACGACTGCCATGATCTTACAGTCCGGGCCCACCTTCCGGCGAATTTGCCGAAAATTATGCGCCAGTGCATCCAGCCGGATTTCGGCCCAGGTTCGTTTGAGAAAATCCATCTTTCCACCCTCTTTTTGATATAAGAGAGGCGGCTCGCTGTAACGAATCGGGCTGAGCCGCCTTTTTATACTATATGTTAAAAATCAATTTTCTTTTCCAAGAAGTCTACTAAAGAGTCAATGGAAACCCGCTGTTGTTCCATGGTATCCCGGTCACGGATGGTCACGCATCCATCCTCCGCAGAGTCAAAGTCATATGTAATGCAGAAAGGGGTACCAATTTCGTCCTGACGGCGGTAACGTTTGCCAATAGAGCCCGCATCGTCATAATCTACCATGAAATGACGGCGCAGTTCATCATAAACTTTGCCAGCCTGCTCACCCAGCTTTTTAGACAGCGGCAGCACGCAGGCTTTAAACGGAGCCAGCGCCGGATGCAAACGCAGCACAACACGGGTATCGTTTTTCGCGGCATCTACAACCTCTTCGTCATAAGCGTCGCACAGGAAAGCCAGTGCTACGCGATCGGCGCCCAAAGAAGGTTCGACTACATAAGGTAGGTAATGCTCGTTGGTTTCGGGGTCGAAGTACTCTAATGATTTGCCCGACGCGTTCTGATGCTGGGTCAGGTCATAGTCGGTGCGGTCCGCCACGCCCCACAGTTCGCCCCAGCCAAAGGGGAACAAAAATTCAAAATCGGTGGTGGCCTTGGAGTAGAAAGACAGTTCTTCCGGTTCATGATCGCGCAGACGCAGGTTTTCGTCTTTTAATCCCAGGTTCAACAGCCAATCATGGCAGAATTGGCGCCAGTAAGCAAACCACTCCAGATCGGTGCCCGGTTTGCAGAAAAATTCCAGCTCCATCTGTTCAAACTCTCGAATGCGGAAAATAAAGTTCCCTGGAGTAATTTCATTTCGGAAGCTCTTGCCAACCTGCGCCACGCCGAAAGGAACTTTTTTCCGAGTGGTGCGCTGAATGTTGGCGAAATTCACAAAAATACCCTGCGCCGTTTCAGGGCGCAGATAAATCTGGCTTTTTGCGTCTTCGGTTACGCCTTGGAAAGTTTTGAACATCAGGTTAAAGGATCGGATATCGGTAAAATTCTGGCTGCCGCATTCGGGGCATTTGACAGCATGCTCCTTTACGAATTCCTGCATGCGGCCAAAATCCCATCCCTCGGGAGAAACGCCGGTCTGATCCTCAATCAACTTATCGGCGCGGTGACGGGTTTTGCAGTCCCGGCAGTCCATCAGAGGGTCGGAAAAGCCGCCTACATGGCCGGAGGCAACCCAAACCTGCGGGTTCATTAAAATCGCACTGTCCAGCCCTACATTATAGGGAGATTCCTGTACAAATTTTCTCCACCATGCTTTTTTCACGTTATTTTTGAATTCCACACCCAAAGGGCCGTAATCCCACGAGTTCGCCAATCCGCCGTAGATTTCGGAACCGGCATATACATAGCCGCGGTTTTTACACAGTGCGACAATTTTTTCCATTGTTTTTTCGGAATTTTTCATATTTCCTGCCTCCTTGTTCTTTAAAAGGATCTGCTATCTTTTCATTGTATCGGCTACGGCCTCGCAAGTCAAGAAGCCTCACTAATTCCCAATGCCAAACCTTTGATTCAGTTGACAAATGGTTTTGTCTATTCTATAATAAAAAATACATTTTCAACACAAAAGAAAAGCAGCCTATCATACCGGGGTGTAGCGCAGTTGGTAGCGCGCCTGCTTTGGGAGAATACGACCAGCCGGATAAAATAACGAAATAACCGGGTGTAGCGCAGTTGGTAGCGCGCCTGCTTTGGGAGCAGGATGCCGCAGGTTCGAATCCTGTCACTCGGACCACCTTTCCCAGAAAAACCGCCTCTTTAGGCGGTTTTTCTGCGTTATAAGTTCAATTTTTGATGTGCGCTTGACCTCATTCCAACTGTGGTCAGAGAGGTAAAATAGCGGTTGCAGCCTCGGTGCAGAGGAACGCCGAAGACCGCAAAATCCCTAACGCATCCCTAACGGGAGTATTCTTAACATTTTTGTGCGTAGGTGTGACATAATCTTGAATTTTTCGGCGTTATACACTATAATATTTCTACGGTGAGCCTTTGCGTCACCAAGGCAGCCGTGTGGGAGTATTCCCATGCGGCTTTTTTCATCTGTAATACATTCAAAAAATCTCCAAATAGTGAGGGGTTCAAATGGGACGTCAGAATGAATTCTATAAAAAGATACATCCTGAACAGTTCTCGGATTCGGTGTTAGTAAAAAAGGGGAACTTGGACCGAGATATGTTCGATTATTATCTTGAGTCTCTTACAAGTAAGAATCTCGAGAAAACCTTTGAGGAATTTTGCAGAAAACTTGCTGAATCAGAAGTATGTCCAAATTTATTACCACAAACCGGCCCGACCGGAGGCGGTGATAGCAAAGTGGACAGCGAAACATATCCTGTTGCACAAGAGATATCGAACCTATGGTACTACGGGAACACAGCCGCTTCGGAACGATGGGCATTTGCTATAAGTGCAAAGAAGGACTGGAAATCAAAGGTAAAATCCGATGTGGTCAAAATCGTCTCAGTCAATCAACAAGAGGGGCGCGGATATACTAAGATTTTCTTTATGTCCAACCAGTATGTCCCAGACAAGAAAAGAGCCCAAGTAGAAGATGAATTACGAAATTTGCATGATTTGGATATCCGGATTTTAGACAGAAGCTGGATTCTCGATAAAGTATTTTCCTCACCTCAAAATATTGATATGACAATATCTGTTTTTGGCTTTTCTGACAGCTTTCGAGATGAGGTAAAAATGGGGGCGCAGGACCTAAAGCGCAAGCAAGAATTTGAAGAAAATGAACAAAAACTTGCTTCCCATCAAACCAAACAGTCAGAGATTGTGGCCCTTGCGCAAAGAAATGTCATTTTAGCAAGAGAACTCGAATATCCTCTGCATCAGGTATTAGGGCTTATTGATCGCAGTATTAGGCTTTCAGCAGAAAAAGGGAGCATAGTTGACCACGCCAATGCTGTATGCGATGCGGCATGGACTGTGTATTGGTGGTATGAAGACAAAAACCACTACTATAGCTTCTATAAAGATTACGAAAAGCTTGTGATGGAAAGTCAAAATGTAAACCTCTTTATCAATCTCATCACTCTTTGGATTAATCTGTTCTCCCTGTCCCTGAACGACAACACATTTTCTATAGATGAGCATACTCAGATTATAAAAGATGAATATTCTCGCTATACGGGTGACCCTTCTAAGCCAAATACAGCTATTGAGGCTAAGGCTGCATTTCAATTAATACGCTTCTTTCTGGGAGATAATCCAGATACAATAGCTGATGACATTATCCTGATCCTGGAGGGAAGTTCCGGACATCTTGATTTGGACATTCGTCCTCTTTGTCGCGCTATCCAAGAGTTTCCTGTATTTGAAAACACCAAGCGATTTCCCGAAATGTTTGAGCGTTCCGTCGATATTATGAGTGAGCAGAAGAGAAATATCGAGGCCGCTAAACTTCTTGCAAATCGTGGTCGCAAGTTAAAAGATGAGAGGCCATATGATGCTTTGATTTATTTCAGCCGCACATTGAGCAAGCTTTACAACGAAGAAAGCAAAGAACTCCTGTCTCTTGCGGTTTTGGATATGGCAGACGTTTTCCAAAGCATTGGTCTGTTTTGGGCTGCCAGAAATTTCTATTACTATGACTTTATTCTCTGCTTAAATCAGTACTTCAAGTTTGGTGATGTCTCACCTGTACTCTTTATGAGTGCGTATTCTCTGAAGAACATCGAATTAAGGCTCGGGCATGTGTTTAATGCTATTGTATTTCACAGGTTTTCACTTATTGCCGAACACATATACCCTGGCGAGATTCGCTCAAACGATGATAAGGATGACAATTTTGATTATGTGTTGGCGCTTCAATTGCTTCGCACACCATACGAAACAGCAAAAGGGCTCGGAGAATTTCCGGCTTTTTTAGACGAGCAAGGCTTGAGTTTTTCAAGGGCTGCGATGAAATACGAACTCGGTCACTACGATGAGGAAATGCTTGCCGAATTAGGCGGCAGTACTGAAGTATTTGATGATGTAATTGGGAAGTGGAAAGATCAACCGGCATTGAAGCAAATGGTCAATGCTCCTTGGTATGGCTTCGAAGACACCTGTTCACTTCACTCTAAAGTACTTGGATGCTCCATTAATGTGAATTTTTCTACCCCTTATAATCATGGAGAATTTGAGTTTGCAGCGACTATACTTGCCACCATCGAAAGCTTCCTTGGATCAGGTTTGCCTAATAAGCTTATTTCTCTACACGGAGAGATAGAAATCAATCTCCGCTACGACAACTCGACTCAAGAATTGGTTCGGATTTTACATTCCGCCGAAAAGCCTTCAAGCATTGAGGTTGCTTTCAGAGATTATGATTCTCAAAATATTGTTCATGAACAAGACCTTTTCTCAGATTTCATGAACAGTTTGTTAGCTGAAGTCATTTCTATTATGTTTCCGGTTCCTTCTGAATTGGCGAAAATAGAGAAAATGGTTCGAAATGATGCCGCATTTGAGCGCTCAGGAGTTTTTGCAAATAGCATATTTTTTGGTATGGAAGTTCTCGGAAAAGAAACTTTCTATTATCCCGCGTTAGTACATGATTATCCTTGTCTGGAGATGATAAGAACCCGAAAATCTCCGATAATAAGCGCTCCAAGGCAAGAAGCTGCAGAACCTGTGGTACTGCCAAAGAATGTGGTTTTTGACATACCTCCCGACGCAGATTTTGCCAAAATAAGCAATGCCAACATGTACACTTCTTCAATCATTAATATCCCTGCCTGGAACCAAGCACAATGGAAGGGTGTTATGTTCATGGCATATAAAGGATATTGCGTACCTCCTGTACTTTCTTTTATCTTCGAAACAGGCCATGGCAAAGCAATTTGGGAAGATTGGCGCAAACTAATGGGCGATCATAATATTAATAATCAGCTTGGAATCCGCATCATTAAGGGCATTGACCGCAAGCATCCAAATTGGTATCGTGTTGCTATTGGGCCAAATAGCTTTTCGAGCGATTCTGGAGAGGATTTGTTTATTGCTTCTTTACCTGTGCGGCTCCACACAATGCAACCATCCAGTGATGCAAACTTAAAAATGTTCGAGGGCGAACTTGAAAAATATCAGGAATTCTTTTTGTGCCCAGCCTATATGCCAGATAGAACAGCAGAGCCGTCCGTCTACATGGAATTGGGAATCAAAATGAAGCGGGAAAGTATTATTATCTGCAATGCAAGCGATATATTGGGAAATGATTTTTTGTCGGTGTGTGCTATTACGCCAGATGATGATCCAATTATTCCTAAAGGCAAAGAGAATTCTCCCATTACAGAAATAATGAGGAGGAAAAATGCCTTATAATAAATTGAGGGCGAATGACTTTCCTGCGCAGATAATATGCCCCCTTTATTACAGCAGTGAAAACAGAAGTAATTTTGAGGGTTATGCATCTGGTAGTCGTTACCGTGTAAACTATATCCATTGGTAATGCATTGCTTACATCCGCACAAAAAAATGAGGGAGTCTTCCTTACAACAGAAAATGGACGCCCAAGGGACGCAAGTTTGTCCCTTGGGCGTCCATTTTCTGTTTTATCCCACCTTCTCGAACGGAATCACCTTGCACCGGCTTTCCTCCGGCGGGTCGGGAGGTTCCGGCGTGGTCGTTGCCGTGGCGGATTCCATGAAGCCGCCGATCTTCTCAGCCGCGCCTCTCTGCATATCGTTGGTGATATGCGTGTAGGTGTCCAGAGTGAAGCCCGCGCTGTAGTGCCCCAGCATGCTGGACAGGGTCTTCACATCCACGCCGCTGGAGATCGCCATGGTGGCGAATGTGTGTCTGAGGTCGTGAAAGCGCACGTGCTCCTCGATGCCTGCGTTTTTCAGCAGCTTCCGGTTGATCCGCGACACGGCGTCCGGACTCCAGTAGCCGCCTGTGCGGGGCGACGGGAACAGGATGGGGTTGTCCGGGTGCTGCTCGTGCT
>OLOQ01002727.1_pt1 | contig 13897 bp, 8 predicted proteins | sample 1673101 | NCBI WGS metagenome assembly OLOQ01 (sample SAMEA3136754, study PRJEB25190) | human gut metagenome | biome: human gut; feature: human-associated habitat; material: faeces | place: Austria | collected 2013 | reverse complement strand
GCTGGGCATGGGTATCTTGGATGGCCTCCCCGATGCGGTGATCCAGCATGGAGAGGGGAAAATCCGTCTCGTCAATGGTGTAAATCTTTTGCAAGTCCGCCTTGGATTCCAGCAGCCGGGGCTTAATGGTGTCTCCCAAACCGTCCTCGGCAGTTTGGTAGAGAACGGTAAGGGGATCCCCAGTTTCCCCGCCGGGGAGGGCCTGTCCCCGGCTGCAGGCCGCCGCGATCCACAGGGCCAAGGTAGTCTTGCCCTCAGCTGGGTCGCCATGGATGATGGACAATTTCCCCAAGGGGATGTAGGGGTACCAGAGCCAGCGCACCGGCTCCACCGCCACGTCCTCCAGGGAGATGAGCTTCAGTTCGGGTTGATTTTTTGGCAAATAACTTCGCACTCCTTTCATCGCTCCCAGGGAAAAGGTGGGAGCAGTGTTTTTAATTTCCGAAAAGACATTGTGTCGTTCATCTGTAACGGCTGAGGAGAAACTGACGGGCAATCGTGGTGGGGATTGCTGCTTCTCCGTGCCTTTTCGTGTTTGCGAGGGATACAAAAACTCCCACCTCTTTTGCAAAAGGTGGGAGTAGTATCCTAATAGCATAAGAATGTTATAGTGAAATCATTTCCAACACCTCGCAAGTTTACCGGACAGGAATTTATTTCCTGCCTCAAAATGTGATTCTCATTGTAGAGAGAACCCCAAAAGAAAACAAGGGGGGCCCCTGTCACCATGACAGGGGGGTACCCCTATATGTGGGAGTGAAACAGAAATGACTCTTCTGCATTTTGTGGTTTTTGAAGAAAAAATAGGCCCGTAGGAGGTAATCCGAACACAGTGAAGAATGAAGAAGCTCTGTTCAGGCAGAAAAAAGGAAATCCCCTCTCTGAGTGAGCGGGAAGAATTGAAGGATATAGACGCTGCTTGGCGGCTTCTCTTTTTTCGCTTCGAGGCGGGATGTCATATCTAGCTGCTTTGCCAAGGCGAGACCAAGTGCTTCTTCTTGCTTGACAAGCGAGGGCAGAGCACATATAATGAACATAGGAGTGGAATACTCTTAACAGGGGTGTATCTCAGCCCAAAGTGAGAAAGAAATTGAGTGAGCTTCTCTTGGCTCCATCACCAAGAAAGTTACAAGTGAGTGTTTCGCTACTCGGAGTGCGATTTTAACAGGAGGGCGGGCTTTGTGTCCGCCCTTTCTGTTTAAGGGAGGGTATATGGAAAATCTAAAAATTTATGAGATCAATGCGGCATATATCAACTACCTTGTTCCGTATGCTCCCCATCTTTTTCACAACCGGCAGCAGGGGCAAGCGAATGAACGGAAATACATAGGCATAGTTTTACAGGTCAATGGCCTTGACTATTTTGCTCCCCTTTCTTCATTCAAGCCAAAACATAGAAGGATGAAGGAGGGCCTTGATTTCATCAAAATCAAGGATTATGCCGTTATCAATCTAAACAATATGTTTCCCGTTCCTTTATCTGAATGCAGGTATGTGAATTTTGAAACGGTGAGGGATCCAAAATATAAATCACTCTTACTGGCCGAGTACCGGTTTATCAAATCGATTCAAGAGAAGATTCGAAAGAACGCAAATACCTTATACAAGCATAAGCAAGTCAACGGGGATAAAACGCCTTTGGCAAAAAGATGCAATGACTTTGCGTTGCTGGAAACAATGTGCAAGAAATACCGGCACAAAAAGTGAGCGGAAGGCTATGGCTTGTCCCATCGGGGGACAAAGCCAAGCGCCAGGGCCTTCCGCTCTCCGAGATCCGCCCCTCTTTTACCCAGTGAATTTTCTCTTTTCTGCCCGCCCTCTGACTACTGTTTGACTACTATTTTCCGAAAACCGGGAAAACCGTGGGAGCCCAGGCGTACCAAAGGTTCCCACGGTTTTTGCAAATGGGTGCTAATTTTGTGCGATGTACCCGAAACCCGCATGAAACCTGGGTTTCTTCCTTGACGGCCTGATAACGACCACTCTGTAGGGTCTTGGTCCCCTGCGGGGACCGTTCAAGACCGACCGAGCCGGCAGGTGAGAACGCTGGTTCGAATCCAGTCGGGCGCACCAAAACCTCCAAAGGAATTGCTCCTTTGGAGGTTTTCTTATGTGTCAAATGAAGGTGGAAGAGGCGATGTGTACAGGAACGGAAATACAGATTTGGGAATTAGGGAGATTTTTTGTAGTAGTCAAATAGTGGCCAATATTAAGAATTAGTATTATTTTATCCTTTTGCTTTCAATTCTGTAGACTGTTTGTTCGAATCCTATCGCATTTATCCCCAAGAAAATGGATTCTTTGGAGGGATTTGCATTTCCAATGTTGGACAGACAGCTAAAAGTCAAAATACACTGTTTGCAGTAATACACAAGCTAAAAGCAAAAAGTATTCTCCAAAAAACAAAATAAGCGATACCTCATTTGTTGTTCGGTATACTATATTGTTTATCCATCGAGGTACCGCTTGTTTCGGGATACACTGTCTGTTTTTTGTTTTGATGAGGGAGAGAATGAAATAAGCCGCTTTACTTTTGATTTGCCCGCTTCTCCCGCAGGTAGTTTCACAGCACGAGGAGCATCTCAATGAACAGGGTGGCAATTCCCACGCCGCAGAACATTCCCTCGTAGCCGGAGGACTCCACAAAGAAGCTGCCGCCACCGGGGACATGATTCCCACGATGGATGAGGCCACCGTCAGCTCGGCCTCCAGGTCCAAAGCGAAGCTGGCCACCAGAAGGGAGGGTCATCTGGTCTGCCGTGCCGTTTGTCAGATTGATCACTATAAGGACGATAAATTTCCACGTCCACAACGATGTTTGTAAATTTGGTGTGTTTTCCTACACTGTTGTGCTTTCATCCTCCGCTAGATCCTTCTTTTATAAAGTCGTTTATTTTGAGCAGTTTCCCTCCTCTGTCGTGATGGCCCCGTATGTTTGCCTGTATACGTTTCTGGCTTGCTGCGCCATTTGTATCCTTTGCAAGATAGTGCTGGGTTCGTTGTTACCTGCGGTGCCAGGAGAATCCAGCTGTCTCCTGCCTGGGCGGAGTCTGGCGGGCAGGAAGAGGCAGGAACCCACGCCAGCATCCCAAAAATGGAATGCTCGTGTCAAATAAAACCACATCACTCTTCCATTATGCGGGCGATATCTTGGGCAAGGTGGCCGTCTTGGTCAGCGGAGGCCATGTGGCTACCTCCTTCTTCCGCCACATTAAACACCATCATTGCTGGTGTGGCAGGCCGATAGGTATCCCACGGGGGAACGCTTTCCCCATTGGGGTTGCCGGTTTTAGCGAAATTAGCCCAAGCGTCCGCCATGATCTGGCTGAGCTGGTAATCTCCCGGTGTCATGGGGCGCCAGCAGCGGTCTAAGGTGCAAAAGGTGTACCATAGCTCTGAAGAGTGGAAAGCCCCTTTCAGCTCCTTTGGGTTGGAGGGGTCATCTGTGGGCAGGTTACGGGAAAACTGATATAAGTAGGCGGGCTTTTTCCCCTGGGAGATCTGCAGTTGTGCCCACCCGGCTAAGGATTGGAGCATGGAGCCCATGTCTCCAGTGGTGCAGCCAAGCAAGTAGTCCAAGTTGCTCTGAGTGCCCTCACGGAGGGAATCCTCCATGGAAAGGGGCAGCGCGTAGCCGTCGGTGCTAATGTTAAACCCCTTTTGCATGGCAGCCCGGAAGTCCCCATTTACCGGTTTGGTATACTGGTCGAACAGATCCAACAGCCGTTGGGCGGGGAGCTGCCGCAGCTGGGCTAAATTCTGGCATCCGGCATAGTTCATAAAATCCATGCCCCGGCGCTCCAGTTCCTCCCGCGGCAGACGGCCCAGGGCAGTTTGCAGCCCCCCGGCGGACTGGACGATAGCCCGGTGCACCAAGCTTTTGGCCAAGGGAGAACAGCAAATAGCCTGGGTGGAACGGCCCCCTCCGGACTGGCCAAAAACAGTGACGCAGTCTGGATTGCCTCCGAAAGCGGCAATGTTTTCGTGAATCCACCGCAGCGCCTGGATCTGGTCCAGCAAGCCATAATTGCCGCTGGTCCCATGTGGGCTTTCCTGAGTGAGCTCTGGATGGGCGAAGTAGCCGAAGATGTTTAGCCGGTAATTTACCGTCACCAGGATCACTCCCCGTTGGCAGAAGCCGTCGCCGTCAAACTCCAGTTCATGGCTGAAGCCTGTCTGCACACCCCCGCCGTGGATCCACATCATTACAGGCAATTTTTCCTCAGGCTCCTGGGCTGGGGTCCAAATGTTCAAGTAAAGACAGTCCTCATCCATTTTAGGGGGATAATCTCCAGTGGCGTAAAACTCCTTGCCATAGGCTACCGTGCGGTCATCCATGGTGATAGCTTGCAGGCAAGCGTTTCCCCATTGGTCACAAGCCCGCACACCGTCCCAGGGCGTGGGGTTTTCCGGCGGCTTCCAGCGTAGTTCGCCCACAGGCGGGGCAGCGTAGGGGACGCCTTTAAAGAGGGCATATCCCCCGGGGGAGACTGTTCCTTCCAATCGGCCGTACTTTGTGCTGGCATATTGCAACATATTCGTTCCTCCTTGATGGAATTGCCATAGATGAATAGTGGTCTCACATCTCTAAAATCACGTCTTTTACAAATTTCCGCAAGGGTGATTCCTCGATGGGCTCACACTGCGAGGTTTCTCCAAAACGCATATTCACCGGCTCTTCCTTGGTGTAGGGGTTCCATTGGGGGACACCCTCCCCGTTGGGATTACCAGATTTTGCGAAGTTCGCCCAGCTCTTAACCATGACCTTGGACAGGTTGTAGTCCACGCCGGTCATGGGCCGCCAGCAGCGCTGGATAGTGCCGAACACATACCACAGCTCTGAGGAGTGGAACGATCCATCGTCATTGCCTGGCAGGTCCCGGTCGAATAAGTACAAGTAGCAGGGCTGATGGCCGTATTTTACGCTGAGCTCGCAGAGGACCCGGTTGCCCATCATGCCCAGATGGCTCTCCTCCGTGACCGGGGGGATGTCTGCTGGGCTAGTCACATGGGCTAGAGCCAGATACTGGTCTGCGTATTTCCCAAAGCTCCGGCGGATCCCTTCCTCCCAGGTGGGCACATCCGGCGACTGGAACCCACCCATGCCGCTCTCCCCGGCGGTGTTGCCCACCATCAGGGGGATGTCCTTGAACTGTCCGCTAAAGTAGCCCTCGGAAGGCGTGTGATCCAGGAAGTAGTTATCAAGCACGGAACTGAAGGCGTATTTGGGCGGGAAGCCGCCCCCGGCCTTTTCTACCACACCGGTAAGCTCCTTGTAAGAAAGTTTGCGCATTTCCTCAATGGTGGAGCAGCCACAAGCCTTCATAAACTCCTCCCCTTTTTGTTCCTCCGATTCCATAGGCTGGGGGGTCATGATGTGGCTGACCTTGTCAATGGAGGCGGCGCTTTGGATGATGATCCCGGCAATATCGTCCCGGGTCAAGGGGGAAGCCCACAGCATTTGCACGCTGGCCGCCCCTGCGGATTGGCCGAAGATGGTGATCTTTTCCGGGTCGCCGCCGAAGTTCGCAATATTGCGTTTGACCCATTTCAGGGCAGCCACCTGGTCCAAATGGCCATAGTTGCCAGAGATGTGCCGGGAGCTTTCCTGGGATAGGGCAGGGTGGTTGAAGAAACCAAAAATGCCCAGCCGGTAGTTGATGGTCACCAAAATGACACCTTCCCTGCAGAAGGCCTCCCCGTCGAACTCCGGCTCATAGCCGTAGCCTCCCATCAAAGCGCCGCCGTGAACCCAAAACAGCACCGGCAGCTTTTCATCCCGGGTGACGGTGGGAGTCCAGATGTTCAGGTAGAGGCAGTCCTCGCTCATGGGCTCGGCGCAGCGGAAAAACTCGTCGCCGTAAAGGGAGCCCATAAAGTTCCGGTGCTGGGGCGCGATGGGGCCAAAGCGGGCGGCGTCCCGGATGCCATCCCAGGGGGGCACAGGCTGGGGCTCTTTCCATCGCAGGTCCCCCACGGGGGGCGCCGCGTAGGGGATACCCTTAAACACAGTATACTGGGGGGTGCCGCCTGCCACGCCGCGGACCAAGCCGCTTTCTGTGGGGATCACGCGGTCGATTTCGGGGTATTGTTTTTCAGTCATAAAAGGGGTGCTCCTTTCTTCGGCATGGGTCTCTGCCACGTTTTTTCAGCTAGCATTATGGAAGCATTATAGAAGAGGGCGGCGAAAAAGGAAATAGCCAGTTTTTTTCAAGGAACCCCTTTTCTGACCTTGCTCAAAAAAACTTAAAAACCAGGTGAGTTACCAATTTGTGTGGTGGTCCCAATTTTTGACAATGTATAGTTCTTCTAACAAACCAGTTGATTCTGCAGAAAAATTGTGATAAAATACAAAATAAACGATTTTCTATCGTTGATTTTGCTCTAAGCTTTTAGTAAAAGGTTTTGTTTTTTTGAGGGGGAACCATGTTTGTGAAAGAAAACCGGCATATTTCCAAAAGGGCCGGCAAGAGGCTGTTTTTCTCGGTATTGGCCACATACCTGCTGTTGTTGGAGGTAACCATCTCTCTGCTGGTGTTTGGGTATTCCTATTCTCTGCGCCAAACCCAGCAGGAGATGGAGGCCCTGCAGGTTTCCTATTTGGGGCAGATTCGCCGGGAGCTGGACCTGCGTCTCAATGCCATTTTCCGAATCAACAACTTTTTAGCCTCTTATCCGCTGACACGGAATGTGTCAGAGCTGGAGGATGAGCAAGTGGCCTATCAGACCTTTTACCGGGAACTGAACCAGGTGATCGCCGAACAGAACGCCCTGATCGAGTCCGATGGCGAAACGGCTTTGTACTTTCAATTTTCCGACTCTATCCTCACCGGGGAGTACCGCTATCGCAGCGCGAACTTGGATGCCTATACCGGCCAGTTGGGCTTTACCCCAGAGGAATTCCGGATGTTTGTGGAAGAAATCCAGGCAAGGGGTTCCCTGCGGATCCTCCATCCGGGCACCCCGGAGGCGGAGCTGGTGTACCTGCACCCCATTTTCGATGCTCAGTTCCAACGCACAGGCACCGTGCTGACCCGGCTGTCTATGTCTTATTTGAAAGGTGCCATCAACGTGGGAAACTGGGTGGCCGGGAGTATATGCCACATGGAAGGGGATGGGGAGTATTTCTACATCGACGATGGCGGGCTGGGGGATTCCCTCTCTCTGGCGGACGCGCCTGACTACAGCCAGGTTCCCTTGGACGCCAGTCCTCAAAGGACCAAAATCAATGGCGAAAACTACATTACCGTGGGCCTGAATTCCTCGGTAAACACTTGGAAATATTACTTTTCCATCCCTGCCAAGGCGTTCTTCCGCTCCGGTGTGCTTTACCTGGTGTGGTTTATCGCCACCCTCGTGCTCAGTGTTTTTTCCGGGGTGGTGCTTTCCCTGGTGTTCAGCCGACGGTTTTTTAGGCCAATCCACAGTATGCTGGACTCTCTGCGCCTGGACACCTCGGTGGCTTACCCAGAGGCCATGCATTCTCTGGAAAAGGCGCTGGTTTCCTATCGGGAAGAGCTTTCCGCTAACAGGAACCAGCTGCTTCAAAACAACTGGCATAAAAAAGCTGGCTTTATCTGGGGCCTTTGCACGGGACGTATCTCTTCTGGGGGCATAGCCTCTAAGGCTGCAAAATATCATCTGGTTTTAGAGAACGCACCCCTGTATCTCATTTCCTTTCGGTATCTTGAAATGGAGAAATCCGTCTTCTGCCAAGAAGGTGTCATTGATATCGATATGCTTCTTTATGCCAGCTGCAACGTCATTGAGGAAACACTCTGCTCTCAGCGCGGCGCAGCCATCTCCCACGATGCGCAGACCTATTGCCTCTATCAGCCGCCCCAGAGGGAGGACCGAGAAATTTTGCGGAAAACACTGGAGGAAATCTGGAATTTCCATCGGGACACACTTCATGTTGACCTACAGATTTTCTGTGCCGGTTATTGTGATTCGTACACGGATCTTCCGGAAATGTTGTTCCGAATAGAGGAAATGGTGCACTACAAGGCGTTTTGGAACCACGATGTGCCGGATATTCTGTTCTACAACGAGATTAGTGACTTGACAGACCTGAAGGGGACATCCGCCTTTATGGGAGCGGAAAAGCGTTTTATAAAGCTTTTAGCCATCAAGGACTACAAGGGCGCCCACCAAGTGCTGCTGGAATCTTTGGACGCCGGTATTTCCAAGGATATGAAGCGGTTCCCCATGGAGCGTTTTCGGGTGTTTGGGCTGTTGAGCAATTTGCTGGAAACCCTGCTTTCCCAGATGCCTGTGGGGATGGAGGGGGAGGAAACAGACAAGCTGAACGGCGCCCTCCGGGAGTTGCTTTCCCAACGGTCTATGGAGGGCCTGCGGGAAAAGATAGACCAGCTTTTCGGCTATGTCATCGCCTACAAACAGCAGGAACAGTCCTCTGATGCGCCAGCCTGGGTGTGGAAAGTACGCAGTTACATCGAGGAACACTACGATGATCCACAGCTGGATGTGTCTTTGCTGGCGAAGGAGTTCTCCTTGAATGTGTCCCACTTGAGCCGTACTTATAAAAAAGCCACCTCGGTGGGTGTGTTGGATAATATCCATTTGGTGCGCATCGCTCGAGCCAAGGAGCAATTGGACCTGGGGTGCAGCGTTCAGCAGACTTCTGCCAAAGTGGGGTACTTGGAGTCACGGGCATTGATCCGCGCCTTTAAACGGTATGAAGGTATCACTCCCGGTCAGTATCAAGAGGCTAACGGAAGGGCTAAGTGAGGGTCTGCCGCAGCCACGCAAGATAGGGAAAAGAGAGCTGCCGCGAAACACGGCGAAACACGGCAGCTCTTTGTTTTTGAGAATTCTTAACCTTTGTAGAAGGGATTTAGGCTTGAGTAAGGATTCTTCGGCAGGTGCTCATAATGTTTACCGACGATTTCCCGCATATATTCCTGCAGGTGACGCAAGGCCAGCATCAGTTCGTCCAAGCGGGCCTGATCCAGCAGTTCCCGTATGTACTCTTCACCGATGGACGCGCGCTCTTCCAACTCTTCTCTGGTAAACTCCGCCACGGGAGGTCCGATATGGTCGTCGGGTTTGCTGTAGTAGAAGGGGGCTGGAGCGGTCATAAAGGGAGCGCACATCCCCAGCAGGCGGTATTCCGGGAACCAGTTGGGGAAGAACTCTTGGGGGTCCTTTTCCGGCACAGGTGGGAATTCCACCTCACCTTTGGCGGGGACAGCATCCAACCTGCCCGCTAATTTATAGCCAGCCAGCATCACGTCGTTAAGAGGGTGGACCTCCCGGCCGGATTTGGTTTGGGGCTTGGGGGTGTTTGGATCAAAGGACATGGGTGGGGTAATGCCCAGGTTGCCAAAGTAGGAGTTGATGTCCATAAACAGCAGGGGGACCTTTGTTTCGTCGAAAAATTCGGTGACCATGGGCAGCAGAAATTGGGTGGTTGGCATGTGGGAAGGGATCCAGATCTGGCGCTTAAACCCCTGGTTTAATAGGGAGTAAGCCAGCTGCTTGGTATAGCGGAAGCTCTCGGACATACTCATATGGATGGTTCCCCGGCCGATCTGGGTGCCTCCGGGGTTAAAGTACACCACGTTGGGTAGGAACAGGCCGTCCACTTTTTCGGCAATCAGTCGGGCATAGCCCTCTACCATGACGAATTCACAGTCGACAGGGTAACCGGCGTGGGTTTCGCAGTTGCCCACGGGGATTACGATGATGTCATTGCGTTCCAGGTACTTTTCGATTTCATAGTTTGTTAGGTCGGTGTAGGTTCGTGTGCGCAGGGTAAAGCTCATTTGATATTCACTCCTCGATGCAGAATAGTGGATCAGCCTTTGATGGAACCGATCATGACGCCCTTTTCGAAGTATTTCATAATGAAGGGGTAGAAGCACAGCACAGGCACAGTGGCAACCATTATAGTACAATATTTTACCAATTGCTTGTACAGGTCGGCGTTGCCGGCCAGTTCGCCGGATTGGGTGGCGGTACTGGCAGTGTCGTTGGCGATGAGAATTTCCCGGAGGATCAACTGTAGGGGGAACTTGGACCGGTCGGTGAGGTAGATGGAGGCGTTAAACCATGAGTTCCAGTTGGCCACGGCGTAATAGAGCACCACAGTGGCCAGGGTGGCCTTAATCAAAGGCAAGTAGATTTGGAACATAATCCGCACCGGCCCGGCGCCGTCCAGCATGGCGGATTCTTCCAGGGACTTGGGCACGGTGGTCATGGCGGTGCGCACCAAAATCAAGTTGAAAGCGCTGACACAGGTGGGCAGAATTACCGCCCAGCGGGTATCCAGCATATTCAGGTTGCGAACCACCATGTAAGAGGCGATCATGCCGCCGTTAAACAGCATGGTAAAGGACACGAACAGCATCAGTACATTGGAGAAGAGTACCTCTTTTTTCGAGAGGGGGTAGGCACCCAGCACCGTAATCAGCATACCAATGGCGGTAGAGGATACCACATAGATGAAAGTGTTGCCGTAGCTGCTCATCAGCTGGCGATTGACGAACACCTGTTTGTAGCCGTCTAAATTAAACCCGTGGGGCCAAAGGATTAAGCCGGATTGGTTCATTACCCAGGCGGGATCAGAGAACGAGGCAAAGGCGACATGGACCACCGGCAGCAGACACACTAGGGAGATTAGCGTCAGCAGGATATAATCGAACACCAGGAAGATACGGTAGGAAAGGGTTTTGTTTTTGACCATGGTTCAGTTCCTCCTCCTTCTCAGAACAGACTTGTCTCGGAATACTTTTTGCTGATCTGATTGGTGACAACGAGCAGCACAAAGTTGATAACGGAATTGAAAAAGCTTACTGCCGTGCTGTAGCCATAGTCAAACTCCAGCAGACCTTTTCTATAGATAAAACTGGAAATGATGTCGGCGGTTTTGTACAATTGGGAGTTATACAGCAAGATGGTCTTTTCCTGTCCCACCGCCATAATCGAGCCAATGCGCAGGATCAGCATGATAATAATCGTGCTGGCGATACCGGGTAAGGTGATGTGGATAGTCTGCTTCCAGCGGGTGGCACCATCGATCTCGGCGGCCTCGTACAACTCTTGGTCAATGCCTGCTAGGGCTGCCACATAAATAATGCTGCTAAACCCCATGCCCTGCCAGAGATTGGTTATAATGTACATGGGCCTCCAATAGGCTGGGTCGCCGAACAGGTTGACAGGGGTGCCAGTAATCATCCCAATCAGCTGGCCAACCACGCCGGTGCTCTTGCAGAAGTCTACAATAATGCCTGCCATGACCACCATAGAAATAAAATAAGGCATATAAGTCAGCATTTGTACGCCTTTGCGGAAGGGACCTGCCTTGATCTCGTTCATCAGCAGGGCAAAAATGATGACAATAGGGAACTCGATAACTAGCTGCAAAAAACTGATAATCAAGGTGTTGCGGATGACGCGGGGGGCAAAGGGAGAGCGGAAGAACTCCATAAAGTTTTGCAGGCCCACAAATTCACTGCCAAAGATGCCTTTATTGGGACGGTAATCCTCAAAAGCCATCAGCAGGCCCGCCATAGGAAAGTAGGAGAAGATGATAAAAAACACCACTAGGGGAATGGCCATACAATAAAGGGCCCAGTGCTGGCGCATATCCTTTTTAATGGCCAGCCAAGTAAATTTGCGTTCTTTCATGATACAGCTTCATCCTTTCTCTATTAATAGATAAGTAGATAAGATATTCACGGCGCCCTTCCCTGCGTCGTTTGATTGTCTCCATTATACAAAGGCCCCCGCCTTCTGGATAGGGCCGACCCTTGCGTTGGTGGCAAAGATTTTGCTTTTGCCCGCTAGCCAATTTATGCGCTATGGCAAATTTTTGTCTGGCCTCAGGGCGTTCCCATATCTCGGTCTGGCACAATCTCGGCTGGAAAATATGGACATAAAACCTCAAAAACTTGCAATTTACCTGGCGAACTTGCACGGGATATAATAGAACCATACTCCACCGCGCCTGTCCTGCCGGCGCGCAGCAGGTAGGGGCGGCTGTAGACATTCCATTTTGGGCGCGGCTGCGCCACACGATTTTATTTAATGGAGGTAACAGTATGAAAAGAGCCAAGTTTATCGCGTTGCTTCTCGCCTCTTTGTTGGCGCTCACTTCCTTCACAGGATGCGGCGGGAACAATTCCGGAAGCGGCTCCGAGCCCGCGACAGGAGGCGACTCTTCTGCCAGCACCACGTCCCAGACCGGCGAATCTAGCGGCGAAACGTCCGCTCCGGCTGCAGAGCCCGGTGAAGTGACCCTGCCCATCAGCGATGAGAAGATTACCGTGACCTGGTTTAAGGGGCTAGACTCAAATTTAACTACACTGGTTGACAACATGGGCGAAACCCCATTCTTCCAGGAGCTCGAAAAGCGCACCAATATACACATTGACTTCCAGCACCCTGCCGTTGGCAACGAAACAAGTGCTTATAACCTGCTGTTTGCCTCTGGCGACCTGCCCGACATGATCTCCCACATGATTCCTGGCTATCCCGGTGGCCTGGACGCCTGTATTGATGATGGCTACATTTTAGATCTCACCGAACTGGTTCCCCAGTACTGCCCCAACTACATGGCCGCTTTGGAAGATTTCTCTGAGAGGTATGATGAGAACGTTTTGCGTTCCGCTTATACAGGCACAGGCCGCATTGGCGCTGTGGGCCAGATTATGCAGGAACCCCAGGGGCCTTATGCTGGGCTCTATGTCCGGGGCGACTGGCTGGAGGCCTGTAACCTGGACACCCCTGAAACCTTTGAGGACTGGGAAGAGATGCTTACCGCTTTTAAGGATGAGATGGGCGCCACTGCCCCCATGCTTCTGTTTAAAAACGGGTGCGATAACGCATTTAACAGCTTGTTGATGGGTTTCGGTGTCACCTCCGGCTGGTACCAGGTGGACGGTGAAGTGAAGTTTGGCCCCGCCGAGGAGGGCTGGAGAGAGTACGTCACCCTGATGAACGACTGGTATGAAAAAGGCCTGATCGATCCTGACTTTATGGCTTCCACCGCGCCTGCTCCCGTCCTGCCTGACACTGCCATGGTCACCACCGGCAAGACTGGTGCCTTTGTAGGTATGTATACCAACGTGGCCGTGTGGGAGGCCGCCATTGAGGGGGATGAGGACAACTTCGTGCCTGTGTACACTCCCATGAAGGAGGCGGGCCAGACCCATAACTTCCAAAGAATTATCCTGTCTGGCGCTTCTGCCGAGCTGGGATTGTCCATCTCCGCGGAAAGCGAGTACGCTGTTGAATGCCTGAAGTTGTTTGACTACTGGTTCTCGGAAGAGGGCGCTGAGTTCTGCAACTGGGGCACCGAGGGCGATACCTTTGAGATCGATGAGGAGGGCGAACACCACTTTACCGATAAGATTTTAGCTAACTCGGATGGGTTGTCCTATGCACAGGCACAAGCTTATTTCACAATGCCCCCTGCAATGCCTGTCTACCAAGACTGGACCCGTGAGCTGGAGTCTGTCCCCGCCAAGGATATTGTTTCCTTTGACGTGTGGGGCCAAGGCACCAACGAGGAAGCAATGCCTGCCCCCGCCTCGCTGGGCATGACGCCCGACCAGAACTCCGAGTGGTCTGGCATTATGACCGACGTGCAGACCGTGGTGGACGAGGCCACCGCCCAGTTTATCAGCGGTGTGCGCTCCCTGGACGAGTACGACGCCTATGTGCAGAACCTGAAGGATTTTGGCATCGACCGGGCAATCGAGATCGTACAGGAGGCTTACGATGCCTTTATGGCACGCTGAGCCCGCTTGTTTGAACATTCCGCCACACAAAGAAGGAAGAGTCTCGCAGCCGCTCCTGCGGCCGCGGGATTTCTATATAATGTCTACTGAACAAACGCCAGTTTTCTTTGCAGCACCCAAGTATCCAGCAA
>OLOQ01002725.1_pt1 | contig 13902 bp, 13 predicted proteins | sample 1673101 | NCBI WGS metagenome assembly OLOQ01 (sample SAMEA3136754, study PRJEB25190) | human gut metagenome | biome: human gut; feature: human-associated habitat; material: faeces | place: Austria | collected 2013 | reverse complement strand
GGTATGTCTGGCGGGGGTGGGGATCAAAAGACCGTCTGGACCAGGACCATATAAAAAATGGTTCCTCCGGCAATGCTCAGGAGAATATTTTTCTTCCACCGGTGCAGCAAAGCGACGGCCAGAATGCCCAAAAGCTCCGGCAGGCCGTGCCAGCTGGTGAAGACCGCGTCTTTCAGACAAAAGACCACCAGCAGGCCGATGACTGCGCTGGGAAGCACTGTGCCCAGGTAACGGATAAACGCCGGGGGCTGTTTGCCTTCAGGGAAGAGAAGGAAGGGGAGAAAGCGGGTGGTCATGGTACCCAGCACCACGGCCGCCACAGTGAGAACCTGCTGTAAAATTGTCATGGGGACACCTCCTGGGGGGATCTTCTGCGCAGCCAGAGAAAGCAGAGGATGATCAGGCCCATGGCCGGTAGGAGAAAATGGTCACTGCCCAGGACCAGCAGACACAGCAGGGTACAGCCCACCCCGATCAGGGCGGGGCGGTGGTCTTTCCGCTCCTCCCACTGGTTGAGAAACATGACCACGAACAGGGCGGTCATCACGAATTCAATGCCTGTGGTGTTAAAGTGGATCAAGTACCCCAGCAGGGCGCCCAGGGTGGCCCCGGCCACCCAGTAGAGCTGATTGAGTACAGTGACAAAAAACATAAACCAGCCCCGGTCCACGTCCTTTGGAATGTCCGCAGTGTAATTGATGGAAAAGGATTCGTCGCACATGCCGAAGATCAGATAGATCTTCTTCCATCCCAGCCCTCGAAATTTATCCAGCATCGCAATGCCGTAAAACAGATGACGGGCATTGATCATCAGCGTCATGGCCAGTGCCTGCAGCAGATCAAACGCGCCCATGAGCATGTTGACGGCGATGAACTCAATGGAACCGGCAAAGATGGTCAGGCTCATGAGCATCGGATAGATGAAGCTGAACCCATTGACATTCATATAGATCCCATAAGTCAGACCGAGAAACCAAAATCCCGCAAAGATCGGGATCGTATACGGAAAGGCACATTTCAATGCCTTCTTCATGACTTGTATCTGCAAGATATCCCCCTTCTTTCTGATCAGCAGCGCATCATCGAATGCAATAGCAAGCAAGCCGATCCCCCTGTCTCTTCTTTCACATAGGAAAGGGCATCCGCTCGGATGCCCTGTCAGTTCACGCCTGTGTATGCAAGTCTGTCTTGCTGCCTTCGCTTGCCTGCGTCAAGATCTCGACCAGCTTGAGCGCCTGCGGCGGACAGCCGCTCACGCCGAGATAACGATCCGGACGCGACGGTCCGTGGAAGTCGCTTCCGGCGCTGATGAACAGCTTTTCCGCCTTGGCGATCTTCAGCAGTCTGGCCATCGTCTCCCGGCTGACCAGCGGGGAGAACACCTCGATGCCGTCAAATCCACGGGCGATGAGCGAAGAGATGAACGCTTCTCCGAAATGATCGCAGTTCCAGCTGGACAGCACGGCGATGCCTTCGGCCAGATGGACGATCTCCAGGATGTCCTCCAATGCCGGATAGCGCATTTCCACATGACATGGGCCGCCCTGGCCAAACAGATCTTCTGCAAACCGGCTGATTGCCTTCTCCTCGTCCTCATCCTTCAGATACTTCTGGACGATCGGGAACTGGCGATAGACCTCATTAGAGAAGATGACCCGGGCGATCTCTTGGCCGGTGACCATCTGGAAGCGATTGTTTTCAAGCAGCTTTTCCATATCGACCACCATGCCCGTATGCTCCTTCAGCTTGCGGGCACGCTCCAGGCTCGCTCTCTTCTCCCGCTTCAATGACTCGCTTTCCACGGAGTTGAACAGCTCATTCTTCTCATCGATATAGTAACCGAGCACCCGTACCCGCCGTTCCTGATACATGCAGTCGATTTCTATGCCAGGAATATAGCGGATATCGTACAGCGCGCTCATGCGGCGGGCGATGGTATTGGCCCGGGCACAGTTATGATCGGTGATGGAGATGGTGCGGATGCCGGCCTTCTGCGCCTGCGCGAACAAGTCTTCCACATCATAATATCCATCATCGCTGAAATTAGAATGAATGTGCAGATCGATCGGTGAGATCTGCAGCTCCTTACGCACATCCTCTTCAAACCGGATGTGGTTCTGCGGCTCGAACACCAGATGCGTCCCCAAGATCCAGTCCGCGATAGAGCGCTGATCCGGAGAGACCAGCACCACCAGGATATTCAAGGCCCAGAAAGCAGCCAGGCCGAAAAAATTGAAGAAATATCCGAGGACCGCCACCGGAAGGCCGATGCCGATGAACTCGCGCAGGAACAGGATAAACGGATTGGCTTCACGATTGTCCTTGCGGACCACCTTCAGATCATGATAACCGCGGCCCAGGCTCTGCCCATGCGTCTTGACCGAGATCAGCCCGGTCATGAGCATGCTGGTAAAGAACAGCAATACGAGCGTGATCCAGTACATCGGCGTCAACAAGAACACTGGGAAGAATCCGCAGAGGATCGCGAGGAAAACGAGCAGCCAGAGCAGCGACGGCAAGGCTCACATCGATCATATAGGCATAGCAATGGGCGGAATAATCTGACTTATCCCGCGTCAGCCGTTTCGCCTGACGATATCCCTGCTGCTGATAAATGGCAGTTTTCTTCTTGAAATATGCCTTTCTCCGCTGACGGGCGGAATATTCCGTATTCTGTTTCTCCATTCGCAAATCATCTCCAATCGCTCATCCATCTGTCTTACATTATATCGTAAAGACGCGAATCTGCCAAATGGCCGATGGATCAGAACAGTCCGCTGATCTGTCCGTTTTCGTCAATATCCATGTTGAGCGCAGCCGGTCTTTTCGGCAGGCCAGGCATAGTCAGCACTTTTCCGGTCAGCGCAACGATGAACCCGGCACCCAGTGACGGACGGAATTCACGTACGGTGATGCGGAAGCCCTTCGGCGCGCCATACAGCTTGTCCTGATCGCTCAAAGAGGTCGGTGTCTTGGCCATGCACACCGGCATCTTGTCCCAGCCGTTCTTCACGATCTCATCCAGCTGCGCCCTTGCTTCCTCGGTGTAATCCACGCCGTCTGCACCATAGCATGTCTTGGCGATCGTTTCGATCTTGGACTCGATAGTGTCATTGACCTCATACAGCGGATGATAGCTGTTTTCCTGTTCGCACAGATCCACGACGATGCGGGCGAGCGCTTCGCCGCCGGCTCCACCTTTTGCCCATACCTGAGACAAGGCCATCGGATGTCCGTTTTCCTTACACCAGTTCTCCAGCGCTTCGACTTCTGCCTGCGTATCGCTGACAAATTCGTTGATGGCGATCACATAAGGAAGGCCGAAGGCGCGCACCGTTTCGATGTGCTTAGCCAGGTTGGCACAGCCATCCAGCATCGCCTGTACATTTTCCTCTTTCAGGTGTTCGAATTCCACGCCGCCATGCTGCTTCAGCGCACGGATGGTCGCAACGATGACGACCGCATTGGGATGAAGATCCGCAAAGCGGCATTTGATGTCCAGGAACTTCTCCGCACCCAGATCTGCGCCGAATCCGGCTTCCGTCACCGTGTAATCTGCCAGCTTCAGACACGTCTTCGTCGCCAGCACAGAGTTGCAGCCATGCGCGATATTGGCAAACGGTCCGCCATGCATGATGACCGGATTATGCTCCAGCGTCTGGATCAGGTTCGGCTTGATGGCGTCCTTCATGATCATGGCCAGCGCCCCTTCGATGTGCAGATCACGCACATAGACCGGTTCGCCCTTCGTGTTGTATGCGATGAGCATGTTCGCAAAACGCGCCTTGAGATCTTCCAAAGAAGTAGCCAGGCACAGCACGGCCATGACCTCTGAGGCAACGGTGATGTTGAAGCCGTCCTTGCGCTCTACGCCGTTGGCTTTCGGCCCCAGGCCGATCTCGACCTGACGCAGCGAACGGTCATTCATATCCAGGCAGCGTTTCCAGGTTACCCGCTCGATGTCGATATCCAGCTCATTGCCCTGGTGGATGTGATTATCCAGGCAGGCAGAGATCAGGTTATTGGCCGTCGTGATGGCATGCATATCGCCGGTAAAGTGCAGGTTGATGTCTTCCATCGGCACTACCTGCGCATAACCGCCGCCGGCAGCGCCGCCCTTCAGCCCGAATACCGGTCCGAGGCTTGGCTCACGCAGCGCCACCATCGCCTTCTTGCCGATGCGGTGCAGCGCGTCTCCCAGGCCGACCGTCGTCGTCGACTTTCCTTCTCCGGCCTTGGTCGGGTTGATCGCCGTGACCAGGATCAGCTTTCCGTCTTTCTTGTCTTTGTTGCGGTTGAGCACATCCAGGCTCAGCTTGGCTTTGTACTTTCCATAATATTCCAGATCGTCTTCGTTCAGTCCGATCTTTTCAGCTACGCTGAGGATCGGATCCATCACACATTCCTGTGCGATCTCCAGATCAGTTTTACACATCGCGCATCATCCTCCCTCGTCATCCGTGTATGATCATTTACTGCATATCTTTCTTGCCGATGTCATTGCGGTGGAACAGGCACGCGCAGCTGACCTTGTCCACTTCCGCATACGCCTTTGCATATGCGTCCTCCAGCGTCGGCGCCTGCGCCACGATGATCAGCACGCGTCCGCCTGCCGTCACCAGCTGGCCGTCCGTTTCCGCAGTGCCCATATGATAGACGAGCGCATCTACCTGATCGAGGCCCTCGATCGCTGCGCCCTTGGTGCTGGATGCCGGATATCCGGCAGAAGCGAGCACGACGCCAAGCGTCACCTCATCGCTCCACTCCGGCGTGCATTCCTCATGATCCATCACCTTTTCGATGATCTCGACAAAGTCGCTCTTGAGCCGGGGCAGGATGACCTCTGCTTCAGGGTCGCCGAAACGCGCGTTGAACTCGATCGTCTTCACGCCGTCTTCCGTCAGCATCAGCCCGCCATACAGGAAGCCGGTAAACGGCACGCCCTCGTCGACCATGGCCTTCGCCATCGGCTTCATGATCGTGTTCATCGTCTCTTCGATGATCTGCGGCGTGATGCGGCGCACCGGTGAGTACACGCCCATTCCTCCGGTGTTCGGTCCGGTATCTCCGTCATACGCGCACTTGTGATCCTGTGCGATCTCCATCGGGATGACGACATCTCCGCAGACAAAGCAGATCAGGGAGAATTCAAAGCCGACCAGGCACTCCTCGATGACGACCTTGTTGCCTTCCTGAGCAAACGCGATATCCAGCGCCTCCAGCGCCTCTTCCAGCGTATGAGCCACCGTAACGCCCTTGCCGGCTTTCAAGCCGTCTTCCTTGATGACGATCGGCGCGCCTTTTTCCTTTACATAGCATACCGCAGCATCCTTGTCGTCAAATGTCGCATATGCCGCTGTCGGAATGCCATGACGCATCATGATCTGCTTGGCAAAATCCTTGCTGGACTCCACCTGCGCGGCCGCCTTCGTCGGGCCGAAGATCTTCAGCCCCTCTTTCTGAAACGCGTCTACTACGCCCAGAGACAGCGTATGCTCTGGTCCGACGATCGTCAGATCGATCTGATTCTCTTTTGCGAAGGCGACGAGCCCTTCCACGTCACTGTCGCTGATGTTCACATTCGTCGCGATCTGCTTCATGCCCGGATTGCCCGGTGCGGCATAGACCGCTGTGACCTTTTTGCTTTTGGACACCGCATGCGCGATCGCATGCTCACGTCCTCCCTTGCCGATGACCAATACTTTCATTTTTTCACACTCGCTCTCTTTCTCAGTCTATTTTACTTTATTTCCCGCCTGTTTACAATCTGAGCGTCCCCTTTTCCTCACTTTGAAGAGCATACGCGGGCATGGCAGGACATGGAAGAAATGTGAACGGCTCTTCAGATGCTGCTCACCCAGCATCCACATCGGCATACTACACTCAATGGCAATCTGATCTCATATCCGGCATATTCAAACATGAAAAGCAAAAAAACACCGCCGTTCATTGACAAAACAGCGGCTATGCCTTTCAAAATCTGTCTTAAAGTAGAATACTTTATGTCATACAGTTTACACCGATCCTGACCGATCCACGTACAGAAATTGTATCACAAAACACTTTTGATGTAATCAATTTAACGAAATCGCCGTAAAAAGTCCATTCACGCAGTCGTTTTTCATCTATTCATGGTCAGGAGAAGTGTCATCCGCTCAGCCGACAGGCAGAAAGGAAATGATCATGAGAAGAAGAGGAGAAAATATACGAAAACGTAAAGATGGAAGATGGGAAGCAAGGCTCATCATCGGACATGGCCCAAAAGGGAGAACGCTTTATCGCTCAGTGTATGGCAGGACCTACCTTGAGGCCAAAAACAAGAGGATGGAACTAATCCGGAAGACACAGGCATATCCGGCAAAAGAAAGCGCTGATCCTGAGCTGCGGATGACCCAGTTGTTTGAGGAATGGCTTCAGGACAAAAAAGACAGAGTGAAGCAATCCACATATTCCGGATATCAGCGTTTGATCGATACCCATCTGGATCCTGATCTGGGCAAGTATCGGTTGAGCAAACTGAACGATGAGCTGCTGGACCGCTTTCTGCGGGACTGCCTGAATTCCGGCAGGCTGGATGGCAGGGGCGGCCTTTCTCCCAAGACCGTGGCAGATATCCGCTCGGTGCTTCTGCTTTGTCTTCGTTATGCCAAACAGAAACAGTATTCCTGCCCGTCCTTCGATCATCTTTTCTGTCCCCGTGTAAAGCAGCCGCGCATCAGCATCCTTTCCATGGAAGAACAGGCAAAGCTGGAAAATGTCCTGCTGGAGAATCGTGAACCGTTTCACATCGGCATCCTGCTCACGCTGTATGCCGGATTGCGCATCGGAGAGCTCTGCGCCCTGCAGTGGAAGGATATCCGCCTTGAAGAAGGCACGGTACATATCGAGAGGATCCTCCTGCGCATCCAGGATCGTTCCCGCCAGCACAGCCACCGAACCCGGATCCTCATCGACCGGCCTAAGACAGAAAGCTCGATCCGCACCATCCCGCTGCCATCCGCATTGATCGACGTCCTGCGATCCTGCCGTCAGGATGAAGACTGTTATCTGCTGAGCGGGACCAGACAATTCATAGAGCCCAGGCTCTGCCTGAGCCGCTATAAGACCTTATTGAGACATGCCGGATTAAACGCCTATACGTTTCATACCCTGCGGCACCCGTATGTCAAGCCCACGACAAAAAATATTCTTTGAAAAGGAGAAATTCCAAATCATCAAATCAATGATAATTTGGAATCCTTCCTTCTTTATGCTTCATACCAATCATTTGGTACAAGATTTTTATCGATGGGCCACCAATTTTCACAAATAAATTTTCTAAATGACTCTTCTTTTAAATCAGCATGGTCAACAATAATAACCTGTAGTTTTCCGTTAAGTTCATTAGTACGATCGATGATAAACTGGTACATTTTATTAACTTCATTCCAGTCTATCTGTTTTTCATCCAACTCAGACGGAAAATAAACTTGTGATGGTTGATCAAGGAATAAGAATCTTGGGACTGGGCGATTTGCATTAATAAAAAATTGTTGTAATGCAAAATATGAAATAAGATGAACCCCTACCCAGTTCGAACCGCTTCCCAACTGCTTAAGTGGCACAGGCCTTTCTGGCTTATCTACAACAACAGTGACCTTATTCAAGTCGAGCCTATATGGATTGTCACAATGTTCTAGTTGCAACACCTTAGCCCATTCCGTCATATCCACCTGTATTCGAGAAAGAGCTGACTGCTTGCGTTCCTCCACAGAGTCTCTATCAAGAATGTCGTCGATTTCTTTTATTCGCTCTTCAATTCCTTTTACAATTTGTTCCTGCTTTTCTGACTCTGTATCGTTTTCCACGCTCTCAATCCAAAGGCTAATTCGTCCAACAACTTTCCCTCTCCGTGCATTTATATCTCTCAACCGTGCTCTTTCATCTTCCTGCTGATATAACCCGTCAATTTCTGCTTCTAACGCCTTAATCTCTTCCTGTTTCTTTTCCCGTTCTTGTTCTAAATCAGAAATAAAAGCTCTAAGTTTCGGTTGTTCGCGCGTCACATTTGCTATTGACTTATCCAAATTGATAATAGAAGTTTTTATCATCTCCACACTAGGAAGCGACTGTTCAAGCGCTCCAGAACAAAACGGACATTTTCCGGGATTAAAATTAAGTTGTTCAAAAAGTCCTATAGATTCAAGGCGCATTTTCTGGTGTTGAGCTTCTCCGGAATATCCTGTGGTCTCCCCGACAAACTTTCGTGCATTATCAAGGCTAATTCCAATCTCGTCAAACTCATCCCGAATTTCCTGAAGTTTACTTTGCAAGAAAGTTAGCCGATCCATTCCACTGTTAGAGCCTATCATACTAGGTGACCAACTCATGGCAGTTTGAAGAACAGAATACATCTCCTGATAGTTCTGATAATCTATCTGTGTCGATGCAGCAATAAGGCCAGCTTGTCGAGCCTCTCCAATTAACACAATTGCTCTCTCAGAACCGCCTCCCATCAAATATCGGTTTTCTTCAAGTTTGCGCTTCTCAAGTGTTAATTTGCGTTTGAGTATACTTCTTTCATTTTCCAGTGCCAAAGCCTCTTCGCTAATGGCCCCCAAAAAATAAGGAATGGTGTCTTTAATAGCTTGTGTAATGAAATCATCCGATTGACGATGAAACAAAAAGTTCTTTGCTGCAATTTCATCTTGCCCTTGAAAACAATAATATAATGCGTGTCTTATATTCGCTGCAAGGGGTAGTCTACTCTGTCCCTCAGGTGGTGTATTTAAATTTTCTGAGATTCCAATTCGACGAGTCAACGATTCTTCAATCCCAGATACATTTGTATTGGATAAGAAATTGCACTTTTCAGGAGCTTCAATTTTCTCTCCAACTTCAATATAACAAACCCCTGTTGTTTGCTGGCCTTTATCTGGATTTTTGCGTGCTACAAATACACGTTCACGTTCAAATTGCAGGAGTAAGCCATACCATGCTACATTATCGCGAACTACTCCGTCTGCAATATTACATGAATCACCGCCCAAGCAATAATCAATAATATCACCCACCACGGATTTTCCTGATTTTGATCTACCAGTAATAATATTTACTCGGCCCAATGCAAAAGGTAGGTGACGCACTTTCCCGTTATATCCATAAAGTACAAGTTCACGTATCTGCATCATGGTCTCACCCCCAACTCAATATATATTGTCTCGACTTTTCCTGCTGTTGCAAACCACTTGGCAATATGTTCGCCTTTTTTGAGACATTCCGAAATTTCATCATCAACAAATTTTGTTTTGCTCAATGTTTTCGAAGCTGGTGATATTTCTAATTCACCATTTGACGTTAGCAGAATTTTCCCTGTTTGGAGAAGAAATTCAACAGATTCATTTGTAATTGGAACTAGTTCTCTTGCCCTTTGGGGAAAATCGATTAAAAGCTGCGGGTATCGCTGAATCCATAATTGCAACTGCGTCCTACTATTTATATTAATCCTTGTTTCTTTATGTAAAACAAGAGGCAAGATTAAATAAATCAACGGAAATGGAAACGCCCTGCATGTTTTATCATTATAAGTTTTAATTGTTGAATATAATACTCTCCCACAAAAAGCGGGGTTGAGGAGAAATGCGACTTCATGTGTTCGCATGTTCCAGCTGTTCATCTCCATCGCCTCCCTCTTGTGTATCCAATAATTTTTTGAGTCGATCACAGAAATCAATATGCCAACCCACTTTAAGTTGATTAGCTAGCATATGGTAACTTCCTCGCATCACAAAAGCCTCTTGGCATTTGGGGCGAATACGGATATCTTTCTTTTCTATTTCAGAAAAAAGTCTACGTCCTTCTGTGATTTTTTCTTCTTCTGTAACTCCGCTATACCCGGCTAAATCATCTTCCATAGCCGCGAAAGCGTGTTCCCATTCATCAATCAATCGCTGCTCATATTTTTCCAATTCATTGACATACAATAAATCATTCCTTACCCAATTGGCTCTCTGCTTAAATGCACGATAATAATCTCTTAAAGCAGTTTGCATACGACGACTGCCAAGACAAATCAGTTTGAGTTGCTCGTAAAATATTTTTTCACTAGCACTTAAATCATTTTCTTGCAAGTTGCCAATATCAAAAATATCTATTGGCAAGTTGTCATCTGAATACTCTTGGCTTACAGATACAATAAACGATCTAACTTGGCTTTGGGTAACAAATATTGGTGTGTCTGAGCAAAGGGCTTCAATTGCCTTTTTGTACCACCAGCCCTCTAAGCGCTCACAAATTTGATTCTCATATTTAGGAATACAGCTATACCGAATCTGTTTTCTGAAATCCTTTTCAACATCAACTATATCACTCGCACCATCAATAACACATATTTGGCTGATTAAACACTTAACAATGGTTTCATCAGTTTTCAAAAAAGCCTCGTAATATTTTTTGTGATCTTTATTTTCTGATCTAAAGCAAACATCCTTTAATTTCTCATATGCACCTTCCGCATTTCGATTTTTATCCTTTTTTAGACAAGAAGCAGCTGTGCCGTCTGGGGCAATTGCTGTCGTAACGATAAGAAATTCTGTTCCACTTAATATATCCGGAGATTCAGAGACTACATCTATCCATACTTTTAATGTTCTCCATAAATCTGTACTTCCGTCTGTGAGACTGCCTTGTCGCTGTATATGATGCTTCAACTGGATAAGTTGCTTTGGCACGCCGTCTTTGCTAAACGCAACATCATCAAATTTTTCAATACTTATTTGAAAATCAGCGTTGTCATTCTTCATCAGTAGTGCCAAGGCATATCGCACCTGATACAAATAACCTAGCATCTGCTCAGAAGCTTGGTGATTAGGCATTTTATAACCTCCTTTTCATCAGTATCAAAAATTTGATTATGCTCTTCTTTAGTTAAGGCATCTCTGAATGAATTCTTTATTTGTCCTGTGCTTAAACTCAAGCCTAGTTGAATTCCATTCATAGGTTCTATATGGTCCATTACTAATGTAGGACCAAACAGTCGGCTCTTCACTAGATAATCCTAATAGGTATAGGGCAGCGTTACCATACGGTGCGATTGTCCAGTGATAAGTACGAGCCAAAGTTTTTGCTACTGCATCTGGATTTACTTCTACAAACTCATTGAGAACGCTACTATATTTCGGCTTTTCAAAAATTCCTCTAAGAACGCGCCGTAATATTCCTGCTTGAACAAGACGGTTCAAACTTTGTCGCACAGTTGCCGAATCAGCAACATCTGCGAAGTCGGAAGTAGCAAAGATAGTTCCGTCTTCAGCAGACAGAATTCGCTCACGTATTTGTTTCATATATCCGCTATCCAAAGAACCACCTCCCACTGGATGTCACGAATATTATATATAATTCGTGACATTTTTTTCAACGCCTCTATGGCAATTAAAGTGCATATTTTGAAAGAATAATCCGTAGATACGGCGATTCAACTGAGATAGTTTAGCATTATTTGATAATTAGGGGACAATTGCCCATTTGACGGTAATATTTTTATTTGGACATATAATAATTTCATCAATACAGTTCATAATCTCGCTGAGAGCTATTTCTTTGTGACTTGCTTTCAATAATTTGCGAAACACCTGATGTTGTTTTTCATAAGCCGTCTTGCTCGCGATAATATCATCTCTAATTGCTTTCTTTTCATTCGCTGCATCTTGAGCTGCTCGAAATTCCTCTTTGCTGATTTCTCCGTCAACAAACCTCTCATAATGACGAATAGCATTCCTAAAAGCCTCTTGATATTGCTGATCAGATTGGGCAATATCATTGTCAATCTCCTTTATTACCTGCTTATACTGAGAATCGGAAATAAAATGCTCGTTTACATATAGCTTTAGTTGATGATAGATAGCATGAAAGACATCTTCCTCCCGCACATACATACCGGTGCACTTGCCAACGCCTAAACGGTTTTTAATAATACAGGTAAAAAAGTACCAATCTGCATGATTGGTTCCGCGCTTACGCTGCATTTTCCCACCGCAGCACCCGCAGATAACTTTCCCTTTTAAAACATTTTCTGTCGATTGGCCTTTTGTGGTAAGGTTAAACGCTTTCGCTTGAAATGACCTTTGAATGGCATCAAAGGTATCCGTGTCTACCAAGGGCTCATGTGTTGCGGCAACAGCTCTCTTTTCTTTTCCTTGTATGAGCATGCCGGTATAGGTTCGATTGGTCAGGATATACTTGACTGACCTGCTATTCCAATCTCCGTTGCCATCATCATAGTTTCCAGCCAACCCCTTTGATCTCGCATATTAGATTGGTGTGGGAATATTTTTCTCGTTCAAATACCGAACTATGGCGGTCATACCAGTGCCATTCGCTGCTAACTCAAAGATTTTTCGGACAACAATAGCTGCTTTAGGATCAGGAATGAGTTTATCGTGGTTAGATTCTGATTTTTGATAACCGAATGGGGCTCTTGGCCCAATAAATGTACCTTGTTGTGCTTTCATGTCTAAGGTCGCCTCCACTTTCTTTTTAATTTCAATAGATGTTTGCTCGTTAAATGCGTTTATTATGGGTACGCGTATTCTGGAACTGTAAGGATGTTCTTGGTTGGTAATACCGTCAATCGTATCAAATTGATCGTTTACAGATACAAATCGGACTCCGTTAGCTGGGAAAATGACTTCGATATAGTAACCGGTAGTAATGTAGTCCCTTCCCAGGCGAGAGAGATCTTCTTGTGTCAAGTAGGAACTAAAAAATTTTTGAGATTTTACAAGCCGTTCATAGGTGGAAGACCACCCATGAACGGCTTGTAACATTCAGCCTATTAGATTTCTGCATCCTCAAAGATGTCTTTGAACTTCCAGACGATTTCGATGCTGTCATGCCCATGAACATAGATAGCGGAGATTAGAGCATGAGCAAGCTCGTATGTAAGCCCTTCGCCTTTCTGGTATTCGCCGAGCACCGCATCAAGCCTTTCATCCGAACAGGGATGTTCAGAATCAAGCTCCTGCATCCGCTGATGACCTCGCTGGATTGCTTCTTCATTCTCAGACATCTTCGTGTCTGTTTCTGCTTTCCGCTTGAGATATTCGGCCTTTGTGATGCTGCCGGAAGTGTATTTCTCATACAGCCGGAGCTTCACTGCCTTGAGCTGTTCGTACTGTTTCTGCAAATCACGGATTGCATCCGCGCATTCTGAGATGGCAGATTTCCTGCGCTTGCTGATCTCGTGTTCTTTGACAGCTTTCTTTTCAACCAGTGTGAGCATTTGCCCAATCGCTTTGTAAGCAGTGTCCTCAATCCATGCCTCGCTGTATCTTTCACCAACCGGACAATCCGTATCGCGGTCATGTGTTGAGTGGGTACACTGATAGAAATATCCGCTCTCATTTCGGAGCTTTCGCCGGGTAAGGGCGCGTTTGCAGTTGCCGCAGCACACAAGACCCTTGAGGGGATAATAGCGCAGATTCCGTTTGGGATTCTTCTCACCGCCCCGGATGACTGCCTGAGCCAACTCAAACTCTTCCTTGCTGACAATCGCTTCGTGCATCCCTTCGACGATGATCCAGTCCTCTTTCTTTTGAGAAATAGTTTTCCGAGAACCTACGCCGCCGGATTTTCGCTTGTGGCCGACCGTTGCCCCAGTGTAAACATAACTCGTCAGGATCTTGTAGACCATAGAGGCTGTCCAGCTTATCTTTTCGCTCATGCGACTATACTTCTTCTTGTCAGGATGTTTGTCTTTGAAATATTGCCCGGGCGTCGAGATGTTATCATCGTTCAAGCTAAGGGCAATCTGTGAGGTATTCCTTCCTTCAAGGGCTTCATCGAAGACCCTGCGCACGACCTCAGCGGCCTCCGGGTCAAGCTTGAGCTTGTTGCGGATTTCCGGGTGAAGCACATAGCCGTAGG
>OLOQ01002715.1_pt1 | contig 13933 bp, 12 predicted proteins | sample 1673101 | NCBI WGS metagenome assembly OLOQ01 (sample SAMEA3136754, study PRJEB25190) | human gut metagenome | biome: human gut; feature: human-associated habitat; material: faeces | place: Austria | collected 2013 | reverse complement strand
GCACGGAGGAAATCAATGTGCGCGTCTTTAAGACCGAGAAGAATCTGATCCGCAGGAAGGCACGGAAATGCGGCATGAACATGTCGGAATATCTCCGCACCCTGGGGACGGACGCCACGGTTAAGGAGGCACCCCGCGAGGAACTGATGCAGGCCTACCGGAAGCTGACGCGGCTGCACGACGGAATCCGCTACGAGGTCTCCATGGCGGCGTTCAGCGACGCGCTGACGGAAATTGAAGACCTGCTTTTGCAGGCCTATCACGAAGAGGAGGATGATACCGATGGCGGTGACGAAGATCTGGGCGATCCATGACAGCGTTTCCCGCGTGGTGGACTACTGCAGCAACCCGGAGAAGACCCGACTGACGGGTCTGGAGCAGGTGCTGATCTACGCCGCCAACAAGGCAAAAACCTTGGACGAGGGCGAGCAGAGCTACGCCGTCACCGGCGTCAACTGCCGCACAGAAACGGCGGCGCAGGAGATGTCCGACACCCAGCGGCGCTTCGGCAAAACCGGCGGCAACGTGGCCTACCACGCCTATCAATCCTTCAAGACCGGCGAGGTGTCGGCGGCGGAGTGCCACCGGATCGGGCTGGAGACCGCCCGGCGGCTCTGGGGCGACAGCTACCAGGTGCTGGTGGCGACCCACTTCAATACGGGAACCTACCACAACCACTTCGTCGTGAACTCCGTGGGGATGTGGGACGGGCGCAAGCTGGAGGCCAAATACGGCGTCTACTACGCTCTGCGCGCCATGTCGGACCGCATCTGCAAGGAGCACGGCCTATCGGTGGTGCAAAACCCACAGCAGCACAAAACGGCGCGCTCGGTCTATTTCGCCGAGAAGAACGGTGAACCCACCCGCTTCAATCTGATGCGTGAGGCGCTGGACAAGGCGCTGACCCTGTGCAGCAGTTGGTCGGAGATGACCACAGTGCTCCGTAAGCTGGGCTACGAGTTCGAGTGTGGCCCAACCCACAAGTACGCCACGATCCGGCCCTTCCGCTCCAAAAAATGTACCCGCACCTTCCGGCTCGGCCCCGCCTACGAAAAGGAAGCCATGAGGGAGCGGCTGCTGGAAAACCAGCGGGACTACCGGGTCACGCAGAGCTATTACGCCTTTCTGAAGCCCTATTCCAGGAGCTACGCAAGAGAGAACCCGCCCACGGAGGAGTACTACCGCAAGCGGGATTTCTACTGCAAGGCGCCGCGCATCACCGGATACGTCAGCTTCTTCCGGGCCGTCGCTATCGTGCTGGGCGTCGCGCCCATGTACGAAAAGGAATACCAGCAGCCGCTGTCGGCGGAGTGCCGGGAGGCCTGCCGCCGCCTGGATCGCTTCACCGCCGAGATGACGCTGGTGGAACGGGAGCATCTGGAGACGCCGCAGGATCTGCAGCGATTTATCGCCCGGATCAACGCGGAGCTCGACGAGGTGACCGCCACCCGCAGCAAGGTCCGCAACAAGCAGCGAAACTGCACCGATCCGGAACGGATGGCGGAGCTCAAAAAGCAGTGCGCCGCCTGCACCACGGTGCTGGCCGATCTGCGGAAGAAAAAGAAAACGGCCTGCGACATCATCGAGGATCACCCGAGGCTCAGGGAGCTTCTGGAGAGCGAATTGGAGGCGCGGCTGGAGAACGACCCCTATCTCTCGGAGCGGGAGAAAGGCGCCCTGCGGCAGCAGACCGCTTCGATGAGAGAAGAAAAACAATATGAACGCTGATTACAGCAGAAAGAGAGATGATGAAATTGAAAAACCAAACCATTAATTTGGGCCTGAGCGGCTATGACGAGCTGTTCATGACCGAGCAGGAGCGAGCGGATACCCGAAAGCCCAAGGTGGAAGAGTTACCGCTTTCGGAGCTGACGCCCTTTAAGGACCACCCCTTCAAGGTGAAAAACGACGCAGAGATGGCGGAGCTGATGAAGAGCATTGCCGACGCCGGTGTGCTGTCTCCCGCCCTGGCGCGTCCCAAGGAGGGCGGCGGGTACGAGCTGATTTCCGGTCACCGTCGGCTGGCGGCCTGCAAGGCGCTGGGGATGGACACCATGCCGGTGATCGTCCGCAAGCTGACCGACGAGGAGGCCGTCATTACCATGGTGGACAGCAACCTGCAGCGAGAGCACATTCTTCCGTCGGAAAAGGCCTTCGCGTACAAGATGAAAATGGAGGCGCTGAAGAGCCAAGGTAAACGGACAGATCTAACTTCGACACAACTTGGGCCGAAGTTGAGAAGTAATGAAATCGTTGGGGCTGCAAGTGGTGACAGCCGAGAGCAGGTCCGCCGCTATATCCGCCTCACGAACTTGATCCCCGAGATCCTACAGATGGTGGACGACGGAAAGATTGCCCTGACTCCGGCGGTGGAGCTGTCCTATCTGCAGCCGTCCGAGCAGGAAACGCTCTTCTCCACTATGGACTGCGACGAGGTGACGCCGTCGCTGTCCCAGGCTCAGCGGTTGCGACGCATGAGCGAGGAGCAGAGATTCACGGACAGTGCAGTGATGCAGCTGATGTCCGAAGTCAAGGGCAATCAGGTGGAATATGTGAGGGTGCCGGTGGACAAGCTCCGCAGCTATTTCCGCCCGGACACCTCTATGAAACAGATGACCGAAACACTTGTCAAGGCTATGGACTTTTACAACAAACATTTGGAGCGTCAGCGCCGAGACCGCGACGCCCGCTGAAAGGGGATTATTACAATGAAAACCAATTCTAATCTTTACAGACTGACACAGGGCAGAAAAACAAGACTTTACCGGATGACCGTTGACGACGGAGGAGGTGGTTTCGGTGACAAAGACTGAACTGCAGGCCATGTATGAGGTGATGTTCACGGACTACCCCGACATCGTGAACGTCGCCCAGGTCCAGTCCATGCTGAAGATCAGCCGTCATCTGGCCTATGAGCTAATCGGCGACGGTTATATCCCCGGCATGAAGATTGGAAACGCCTACCGCGTTCCGAAGATCAACGTGATCCGCTACGCTCTCTCGGCGGGAAATCCCCAGCCGGCGGCGTAACACGGATTTGAACTGAAACGACACATTGGACGGGCATCTGAGTAGGCCGTATAATGGTTACGGTCCGAAAGGTTGCCCGTTCATACGCTGTCAGCAAAAGGAGGTATGGATGAATGATAGCGGGACACCTGCAAATCAAAAACGACTACTATTATATGGTCCTGAGCTATTTGGACGCCAACGGCAAACGTAAGCAGCCGTGGTTTCCAACGGGACTGCCAATTAAGAACAACAAAAAGCGCGCGGAAAAGATGCTTCTGGAGCTGCGTCAGACCTATGTGCCGCCCGCCGTCAGCAAGGAAAATGGAGAACTGTCCGCCGATATGCTCTTTGCCGACTTTATGGAGCTTTGGCTGGAGGTCGTTCGCAATTCGATTGAGAAGACGACCTTTTCCTCTTACACGCAGATGGTAAAGGGGAAGATCGTACCCTACTTTCGGGATACCGGCGTCAAGCTGGGTGAGCTTCAGGCCAGGCATATTCAGAGCTTCTATTTGTACGAGCTGAAAACCGTGTCTGCCAGCACGGTGATCCATGAGCACGCCAATATTCACAAGGCTCTGAAATATGCCGTCAAGATGGACCTCATTCCGTACAACCCCGCCGACAAGGTGGAGCGTCCGAAGAAGCAGAAGTATATCGCGGATTACTACCGTCTGGAGGAGCTGGAGCAGCTCTTTGAGGCGACAAAGGATCACCCCTATTCTCTGCTGATCCAGATCACCGCCTTTTACGGACTGCGGCGCAGCGAGGCCCTGGGCCTGAGATGGGACGCCATCGACTTTGAACGCAACACCATTACCATCAGACACATCGTAACAAATGCCAAGATCGACGGCAAGTGTGAGATCGTCTGTGCGGATCGCGCCAAAACCAAATCCAGTCTGCGCTCTCTTCCTCTGGTCGCCAACATCCGTGAAAAGCTGCTGGCCTTGAAGGAGCAGCAGAAGGAGAACAAGCGGATCTGCGGCAACTGCTACAACCGGGAATATGACGGCTACGTGTTTGTGGACGCGATGGGGAACATTTTCAATCCCCGGAATCTCAGCAGCAATTTCAGCAAGCTGCTGGAAATGAACGGCCTGCGGCATATCCGCTTCCACGATCTCCGGCATAGCTGCGCCTCGCTGCTGCTGGCAAACGACGTGCCCATGAAGCAAATCCAGGAATGGCTGGGTCACAGCGACATCAGCACCACGGCGAACATCTACAGCCATCTGGACTATAAGTCCAAGCTCACGTCGGCAAATGTGATGGACAACATCCTCAGCCTGCCGGACACCGCTGCCGCTGGGTGGCAGACATGAGTTCTTGCCGAAAAACATGTGCAGCAATGGCAGATTAGCAAAAAGAAAAGCCCAGTCATATGGGCGCAAAGCCTTGATATGACTGGGTTTTTCGCTGGCGGAGGGCGTGGGATTCGAACCCACGGACGGTTTTTGGCCGTCAAACGATTTCGAGTCGTTCTCGTTATGACCTCTTCGATAGCCCTCCGTATATCTCAACTGTTTTCCGTGCGCTGAGAAAATGCAAGAAAAACAGGCAAGAACGGTATGAAATTTTGAAATTGGAACTGACGAAAACCCTTATCAATCAAGGATTTTCAGCGGAGAAAACGGCCAGAGCCAACGCGCATTTCGAGTCAGGGCCGTTATGACCACTTCGATACCGCTCCAAGGTTATTTCTACCCTGATTTCCGCCCTGTAAATTGGGGAGAAAATCAGGAGAGAAAGCAAGAGGTTCTAACCTTTTCAAGGCCCGGAAAGCCTTGAAAAATAAAGGGTTCCACCAGGGGGTGTTCCAAATCGCTGGGACGATTTCGAGTCAGGGCCGTTATAACCACTTCGATACCACTCCACGGTGAAGCGCTTTCTATCATAGCGCAGATCACCGTTTTTGTCAAGGTCGCTCGGCGGATTTTCCCCGCCCGGCGGATTTTCACGTCCGTCTCCGCGGATTTTATGGCTCAGCTCGGCGGATTTTTATGGCTTTTTATGGCTCGGTCTGGATATGGGGGATGTCGTTTTCAGTAGCGTAAGCTTCAGCATAGGAGCTTGTGCAAACGATCAGGCACAGGTTGGGACACAGGGCAAAAGCGTCCTCCCCAATATAGGCCAGCGATACGGATGCCGGAGAACGCGCCGTCGCCAAGATGCGTGACGCTTTCCGTGCCGTGAATCACCGTCAGCGGGCATCACCAGACGGTATGCTCGCCGATGAATTCCACCGTTTCCGGCAATGTCACATCGCGCACATTGGATTTCGCAAAGCAGCCGTCGCCGATGGCGACTGCCGGCAAGCCCTGGATTTCTTCGGGAATGGCCACCGTTTCGGCCTCGCCTGCGTAGGCGGATAGAACAATGGACGCTTCAAAGGCATTCTCCGTCCGCGCGGGCACGCAGCACAGCAGCAGCGCCGCCAGCAAGCCAATCAGCAGTCCGCGCTTCATGGCTTTCCGCGCTTTCCAAAGTACTGCGCAATCTCGCGCATGCGCGCCATCTGATCCACATGGAAGGGGCAGCGGCCGTTGCAATGGCCGCACTGCACGCAGGCCGAGGCCGTCTTGTCCAGCGTCAGATAATGCTCCCGCGCCAGGGCGTCGCCCAGGCGGGTCAAATCATAATACTTGTTGATCAGCCCGATCTCCAGACCCACGGGGCAGGGCTGGCAATAGACGCACTTGGTCAACGCTTCCTGCGGCGCATAGGCGCTGATGGCGCTGTAATCGCGCTCCGCCGGGGTGGTATCAAAAAAGGCCAGCACTTCTTCCATTGCGGGCTGGCTGCCATAGCCAGGCATCACCGTGACCACGCCGGACTTATCCAGCGTGTACTGAATGCACTGCGGCTTGGCCAGCGTCGCCTTGAAGGGCGATTGCGCCGCGTCCAGCAGCTGCCCACCGCAGAAGGGCTTCGTCACTGAGATGCCCACGTCCTCCTTTTCGCAGCGGCGATACAGCGCTTGCCGGTCGTCCGCGCCGCCAATGTCAAATTCGCCCTGGCCGTAATCATATACCGGGTTAATGAAGAACATCACGATATCGATGATCCCCATATCCAGCACGCGGTTAACCAGCGCGGGCGTGTGCGAGGACAGGCCGATATGGCGGATCATGCCCCGGCGCTTGAGCTCCAGCACATCGTCCAGCACCCCATTCTTCTGGTAAGCGTCCAGATCCTTGTCCTCATCCAGGCAATGGATAAAGCCAAAGTCAATATAATCCGTTTGCAGGTTGTCCAGCTGCCACTTGACGGCGGCCTGGATCTTTTTCAGTTCCGTCGTCCAGCCGTACTCGCCGCTGGTATAATCCGCGCCGAAATGAACCTGCAAATAGACCTTCTCGCGCAGTCCCCGCAGCGCCTTGCCATAGGCAGGGAAGATCGCCGCGTGGCCGCCCGCCAGATCAAAGAAGTTCACTCCGCGCGCAATGGCTGACCGCACGGTGGCGATGATTTCGCTCTCGGGCCTTGCGCCGATAACCGACGCGCCCATGCCAATGACGCTGATTTTTTTCGCCGCCATGCGGCAATACGCGGTATTCCATATCGTTGTGCTCGCTAAGGATAAGTAGGGTTTCATTCGGAATGCTTGCAATTATAGCTGCGGAAGAACTCGCAGCCGCGCGAAGATTAAGGCGACCGCCAGTGACGGCGCCGAAAATGCGGGTGAGCATATTACCACGTCCTTTCTTGCTATGGGCATAGAAAAGGCGGAGCTTCTTTTCGAAGCTCCGCAAAAATTAAGTTAATCCAGAATAACAATTCTTCTATCCATAATAGATCCTCGCGAATGCTCATCTGATGTGATAAGGATTCTCTCTATTCTATATATATTGATCGCCCTTTTATTCTCTTCTGGCAAAAGAACTACTTTCCCATGATATCATGGATCTTTTGACGTGAAACAGCCCCAGATATCCCATCTGTTGTATGAGATGCTCTGTAACTCATGACCAGCTACCACGATATATGTGTAGTTATCAAAATCGAACTCATATGTGTCCGTGATATTCAAACCAGTCGCTCGCTTATACAATTCAGAAAAAGATGCAAGCGGAATGTAGGATTCTGGTGCCTGGGTTATACTCCACCACAATGTTCCAAAGGGGCGATTATCTGAAGAGATAGGGTTCAACCAATCGAAGGATCCAATTTTCACAAACTTTATCTCATTTTCTTTTTTCAGAAAACAGATGCAGAGAATTATAGCAATAACAAGAATGAGAGTTGCCACAAGAATCTTATTCCTAAACATTATTTATCCCCCTATTTTTGCTATATCATTGTTTGAAAAGAGTGTTATTCCTAAAGAACTGCCATCCGGACCTCAAAAAATCCATCACTGATTTCATTTGGCCAAAGTCAGGAACGCCATACAGAAGACCCGTTTTAGGCCAGTAGTTTACACTATGCTGCCTCCATAAACCGTAAACGATAAAATGATGATTGCCTTGCTTCTATATCATACCCGATTGCTCGTATCTTGTCAAAGGAAGATCGGCCGGCGCGGCAATCGCGCGCCAAAACGTATATCCGGCGCGCCGGGAACGACAATTGATTCGCTTGCCCTTGCCCACCGCGCGCCCTTTTGATATGATAAGCGCGTAAAGAACAATCCCTCCCCCGCCAACCAATGAAAAGGAGCAAGACAAAATGGAAACCGGCATCATCATCCTCTTAGCCGCCCTGGCGTTGGGCGTCATCCTGTTCGCCGCGGGCTATCTCAAAGCCCCGCCGGACACAGCCTTTATTATCTCCGGCCTTGGCAAAAAGCGCATTCTGATCGGTAAAGCCGGCTGGAGAATCCCCTTCCTGGAGCGCGTGGATAAGCTGTCGCTGCAGGTAATGACCGTGGACGTAAAGACCAGCGAGGCCGTGCCCACCAACGAGTTCATCAACGTGATGGTGGACGGCGTGGCCAACGTGAAAATCTCCTCCGATCCGGCGCTGCTTACCCGCGCGGCTGAATCGCTGCTGGGCATGAAGCAGGCCCAGCTCATCGCCATGGTAACGCAGGTGCTGGAGGGCAACATGCGTGAAATCGTGGGCAGCGTGGGCCTGAAGGAAATGGTGCAGGACCGCCAGGGCGTGGCCAAGAAGATCACCGAAAACGTGGTGCCCGATATGCAGAAGCTGGGCATTGAGGTGGTAAACTTCAATATCCAGAACTTCCGCGACAACGCCGGCACCATCGAAAACATGGGTATCGACAACGTGGAGCAGATCCGCAAGAACGCGCAGATTGCCAAGGCCAACGCCCAGCGCGACATCGCCATTGCCTCCTCCGTGGCGCAGCAGGAAGCCAATGCCGTCAAGGTGGACAGCGAAAAGAAGATCGCCGCCCAGAACGCCGAGCTGACCGTGCAGCAGGCCGAAATGCAGGTGCGCGCCGATACCAAGCGCGCCGAAGCCGACGCGGCCTATTCCATCCAGCAGGAAAGCCAGCGCAAGACCATTGAAATCACCCGCGCGGATGCGGACATCGCCCGCCGTGAAAAGGAAGCCGAGCTGGCCGAAAAGGAAATCGCCATTCAGGAGCGCAAGCTGGACGCCGAGGTGCGCAAGGCTGCCGACGCGAAAAAGTATCAGGCTGAGCGTGAAGCCGAGGCCGAGCTGGCCCGCCGTCAGCGCGAGGCCGACGCGCAGAAATACGAGGCCGAGCAGCAGGCGCAGGCGCGCCGTGCTGAAGCCGAGGCGCAGCGCTACGCCATGGAGCAGGAGGCCGAAGGTATCCGCGCCCGCGGCCTGGCCGAGGCCGAAGCTATCGAGCGCAAGGCCGAAGCCCAGCGCAAGATGGGCGAAGCCTCCATCCTGGAAATGTACCTGGCCGCCCTGCCCGAGGTGGTCGAAAACGCCGCCCTGCCCCTGGCCCAGACGGACAAGATCGTCATGTACGGCGACGGCAACCCCACCCGCATGGTGCGTGACGTGATGAACAGCTCCGGCCAGATCATCGAGGGCCTCAAGGAAGCTACGGGCATTGACCTGACGGCGCTGCTGTCCGCCTATGCGGCGGGCAAACAGGGCGCGCAGGCGCAGCAGGCCGAGGAGTAAACAAGGCGTGCGCCAGCTACTGCCAAACGTTCATCAGTGCGCCTGATTTTCACACCCAACCATCGCCCCATGGCACGCTGATCGCAGATCAGCGCAGGGCTGGCGAAGCCAGACCAAGGGGGAAAGCAGGAAGCGAACGGAGGAAAGCTTGCTTTCATCCGGGCGGTTCAGGCTTTCACCTGCCACGGGAACTCACTCACCAGCCCAGCCTTCCAGTTTAATTCAATCGACTTTCACGTCACACACAGGTTCTTTGTTTCTTTCTTGACTCAAGAAAGAAACGTACCCTTCGTCGCAATAAGAAACGCCTGCCTGTCCGGTAGGATGGCGAGCGTATAAAAGTGAAAGCCTGTAAGCGTCCCGCGGGGTTAGCCCTCGCACGCACCCAGGCTGTCGATCACATCGCCGGTCAGCGCGGCGCGTACACCGCAGCGCTTGCCCGCGGCAATGCCCGCCAAGCCCAGCCATAGGCAGGCCGCGCGCATCGCGTCAAACATGGGCAGCCCCTGCCCCAGGAGCGATGCCAGAATGCCCGCCAGCGCGTCGCCGCTGCCGCCCTTGGCCAGCGCGGGCGAACCCACCGCGTTCAGCGCGCACTGCTGCCCGTCCGCCGTCAGCATCACCGTCACCGCGGACTTGAGCACCACATTGCAGCCGTACTTCGCCCGCAGCGCCTCCGCCGCGCCCAGCTTGTCCGATAGCACAGCGGGAATTTCCCAGCCAAGCAGACGCGCCGCCTCGCCCGCATGCGGGGTGATCACCGCGCGCGCGCCCAGCTGCTGCGGATGCCCGGCCAGCAGGTTCAGCGCCCCCGCGTCCCATACCTGGTAGGCATCGGTAGCCTTCAAACGCATCATATCCGCATAGGTATCATCATTTTCGGCAATACCGCAGCCCATCAGCAGCGCATCGCACTTGGGCGTGGGCTGATCCTCCGCCGCCAGACAAGTGGCGTTGGGCACCTCCTGCTGCAAGACGGGCATCGCAGCGCGCGGGCAAATCACCGTCGTCAGCCCCGCGCCGGCATGCAGCGCCGCGCGGGCAGCCATCATCGCCGCGCCCGCCATGCCCAGGCTGCCGGCGTAGATGACCGTGCGCCCGCAATCGCCCTTGTGCGCGGAGGCCGGGCGATCGGGCAGCAGCGTGTGCAGATCGCCCTCCTCATTTACCAGCAGCCCGCCCTGCGGGTCAAACTCCCGCGGCAGCCCGATGGGCGCCACCGTGATTTCGCCCACGCAGTCGCGGCGCTCGGTCAGGTACAGGCCGGGCTTGGGGCGGTGGAACGTTACCGTCCAGATTGCCCGCGCGCACACGCCCTCCACCGCGCCGGTGGCGGCGTCCATGCCGCTGGGCACGTCGATGGACAGCATCGGCCCGCAGGTGTTGGCCCAGGTCAGCAGCCGGCCCGCGGGCGAATCCGCCGCGATGCTGCCCGTAAAGCCCGTGCCAAACAGCGCGTCCACCACCGCGTCGTATTCATCTTCCAGCAGCTCGTCGGGCACGGCTTCAATATCCGCGCCCATGGCTTGCAGATGGCGCAGGTTGATCTGCGCCTCGGCGGTCTTGGGCGTATCCAGCAGGATGATGCGCGCAAAGCCCCGCGCCTGCAGCAGCAGGCGCGCCATCACCAGGCCGTCGCCGCCGTTGTTGCCCGGCCCGCACAGGAACAGCACGTTCTTGCCGCGGCAATCGCAGCCCAGCAGATCCAGCAGCACGTCAAAGGCAGCGCGCGCGGCGGTTTCCATCGTCAGCAGCGGGGACAAGCCCGCGGCGAAGGCGGTCTGCTCGGCCGCTTGCATCTGGGTAGGCAGAATCGTATGTAGCATTGTTATCCCTCCAATATAGCAGTTGCCATGGCGTAATCGCCATCATGGGTGACGCTTAAAAAGGCGCTTTGTGCCCCGCGCGCTTGCAAGGCGGAGCGCGTTTTTTCGTTGATCAGATAGGCAGGCGCGCCGGATGCATCGTGGGTGATCTCCACATCGGCGGGCGCAAGGGGGCCAAAGCCCGTGCCCAGCGCCTTGACCAGCGCCTCCTTGGCGGCAAATATGCCTGCCGCCGTCTGCGCGCCGCGTGCGCGCGCGGCGATGTACGCGCGCTCCCCCTCGGTGAAATACCGATGGAGAAAGCGCCCGTCCGCCATGATTTTTTCCATGCGCGATATCGCGCACAGATCGCACCCCAGCCCGCGGATCATGCGTCCAGCGAGAACAGGATGGCGTTTGCGATGGCGCGGGCCGTCACCTCGGCCGCGGCGGCGCAGAGCTTGACAAAGTTCACGTCGCTGCCCACCCTGCCCGTGGCCAGGGCAAACATCGTGTCGCCGTCCATTTGCGTATGCACGGGGCGAATGGCGCGCGCCAGGCCGTCGTGGGCAACATCGGCCAGGCGGTTGGCCTGCTCCTTGGTCAGGGCGCAATCCACCGCCACCACGCCGATGGTGGTGTTGCTGCCCGGCGCGGGAATGCGCAGCTGCTGCGGCGCGGGGGATTGCCCGCACAGCAGCCCCTCGGCGCGCACGCGCGTGCCATCCTCCAGGCTGGCGCAGGCAATGCACTCGCCCGTGACGGGGTGGTAGACGTCGCCCACGGCGTTGACCGCCACGACCGCGCCCACCGTTACGCCCTCGGGCAGGGTGATGCTGGCGCTGCCCACGCCGCCCTGCTGGGGATGCGAGCCCACCACCAGCTTTCCCACCGTGGCCCCGCAGCCCGCGCCCACCGCGCCCTGCGCCATGCCCTTGGCGGCGCTCATGCAGGCGGATATGCCCATGGAAGCGTCCGGGCGCACGGCGGAATCGCCCACGCCCAGGTCAAACAGCACGGCGGCGGGCACGATGGGCACGCGCGCGCCGGCCATTTCCAGGCCCACGCCCATCTGCTCCAGATACCGCATCACGCCGTCCGCGGCGGCCAGGCCATAGGCGCTGCCGCCGGACAGCACCACCGCGTGCGCGCGCTCCACCAGATTGCCGGGGCGCAGCAGATCGGTTTCCCGCGTGCCGGGGGCCGCGCCGCGCACGGACACCCCGCCCACCGCGCCCTCAGCCTGGGGCAGCACCACGGTAACGCCGGTCATGGCCTGGGCGTTTTGTGCCTGGCCCACGCGGATGCCGTGCACGCGGGTGATATCGCCGGGGAAGGGCCGATAAATATTGGCCATGGAAAATCACTCCTTTATTTCATGTGACGATTCAGCCAGTCGATCAGCTCGGCGGTGATCTCGTCGCGGTTGGTTTCGTTAAACAGCTCGTGCCGCGCGCCGGGATACAGGCGCACGGTTACATCGCGCACGCCCGCATCGCGGAACTGCTGCGCCACGGTGTTCACGCCCTTGCCCTGCGTGCCGATGGGATCGGCGTCGCCGGAGATGAACAGCACGGGCAGGTTGCCCGGCAGCGCGGCCAGGCGGTGCAGGCGGGACAGGCTTTTGAGCCCCGTGAACATATCGTAGTAGCCGCGCGCGGTGAACAGGAAGCCGCAGCGGAGATCGGCCATGTATTTGTCCACCTCGGCGGTATCGCGGCTGAGCCAGTCAAAGGGCGTGCGCGCGGGGGCGAAGGCCTTGTTATTGTCCTTGGACATCAGGCGGTCAACCAGCGGCGCGGGCTTTTGCCAGCCGCCGAAGACGCCGCACAGCGCCGCCGCCGCGCGGGCCACGCTGCACAGGGGGCCGGGGAACCAGCCCGTGCCGCAGATGACGGCGGCGGTCAGATCGCCGCCATAGCGCAGCAGGTATTCGCGGGTGACGAAGCTGCCCATGCTGTGACCCAGGATGGCGAAGCGCGGGCCGGGAAAGCGCTTGAGCAGCATTTCATGGGCGGCGTGCACATCCTCCACCAGGTGATCCCAGCCGTCCTTGCGGCCAAAGAAGCCCAGCTCGTCCTCGCGCGCATCCTCGCCATGGCCCAGGTGGCTATGCCCGGCCACGGTGTAGCCCGCCGCGCACAGCGCGCGCGCCAGCCGATCATAGCGGGCAATGTGCTCAGCCATGCCATGCACCAGCTGAATCACGCCGCGGCAGGGCGCATCCGTCTGCCACAGGTACAGGGTGAGCGGCTGGCCCGCGACCGAGGTGAAGGGGATTTTCTCAAGCGTAATCATGCAAAAGCTCCTTTCAGGGCAAAAGCGGTGGAAATTTGATTTGATACCTTTATTTTATCACAACCTGCCTAAAAAGTATACGGGCAGGAAACGGGGAGGCGGGGGAGCGGCTTGCACGCAAAAAAGCCCCGCCAGCTCCTTGCGGAACGGGCGGGGCGAAGATCCATTGATGCGCTATGATCAGCGGTTCAGGATGGTTTCTTCGGTTTCCTTATCGAAGAAGTGCAGGCGGCTGGTATCCATGGCCACTTCGATGTTGTCGCCGTTGCGGGTGGCAGTGCGAGGATCAACGCGAGCGATCACGTTTTCTTCCTTGCCGGAGGTGGACAGGTACAGGTAGGTTTCGGAGCCCATCAGCTCGGTCACTTCTACATGAACCTTGAACTTGGCGTCGGCATGCTCGGCCACGTATTCGGGCGCGTCGTCAAGGTTTTCGGGGCGGATGCCCATGACAACCTGCTTGCCGATGTAGCTTTCATCCTTGAACTTGGCCAGCTTTTCAGCGGGAACCTTGATCTTGTTATCGCCGAACACAGCGTACACGCCGCCGTTTTCCTTGCGCAGCTCAACATCGAAGAAGTTCATCTGCGGGCTGCCGATGAAGCCGGCCACGAACTTGTTGGCGGGATAGTCATAGTTGTTCTGGGGGGTATCAACCTGCTGGATGAAGCCATCCTTCATGATGACGATACGGGAGCCCATGGTCATGGCCTCGGTCTGGTCATGGGTTACATAGATGAAGGTGG
>OLOQ01002706.1_pt1 | contig 13966 bp, 13 predicted proteins | sample 1673101 | NCBI WGS metagenome assembly OLOQ01 (sample SAMEA3136754, study PRJEB25190) | human gut metagenome | biome: human gut; feature: human-associated habitat; material: faeces | place: Austria | collected 2013 | reverse complement strand
GAGTTGATGGCTATGCACCGATTGATTGTAAGAACGGCAAAAAAAATGCAGTAGTTAATATTTATGAGGCTCCATATTTTTCAATTACTTTCCATTTTGTTTTGGGAGTTGCCGAGTGTGACAGTTTTTTTGGTAGAACAGTTACAAAGGAAAAGGTATGGTCTGATGTAAAAAATAGGGTTATCCCGATTATTATTTACATGCAAAATTACAACGAGAACGCAGAGAAAAATGAAAAAAAAGTTCGTGTTCGCGATCGGTCGAAGACATGCAAGATGGTTCAAACAACATACACTCTGAAAAGAATTGGCAACGAGATTCCCACAGTTTTCGGCTTCGCAGGGAAGAAACTGAAAGTACAAGAGCCAAAGTTTATTCAGAATCCCGAAAGCGTTTTGGATAAATCGATGGCGGTATTTGTCGACAATCCTGAAGATGCAATTTGGATGCAAAAATTTGCCGACAGTGTAAGGGCTGAATTTGAAAAAGCAAATGATCAGCAGAAAAGAGAGCTGGCTAAATTGTATCCGTCCTTTAATTCGCAAGTTGACAGTATCATTGCAAATGAGGTTAAACTTATCAGAGCACATGCCTCAAAGGAAAGCTTCATGCAATTGCAGATTCACAAAGCGGATGAAAATATTCTTCAAATTGACTACTATGATGATACATCTGAAAAATGCCAGATTATTTTGTTTGTAAATATTGCAACAAATCCGGCACAGTATGATATTGCATATGTAAGCAGAGAAGATGGGAATATCACGCCACAGGACGATTTATATGCCAGAAAGGTCGCAACATTTTATGTCGACAGTTTCATCTATTTGAGAAGCTACGACTGGGAACATGCAACAAATCCCAATGGGAGATATTACGGTACTACTATTGGAAAATTCCATGCTATTGCAACATAAGACAAACATACACAATTAATAAGATATTAAAAAGAGAAACTTGTTTTTACAAGTTTCTTTTTTGTTTTTGTCGAGGAAAAAAAAGAGGGACGGTCCTTGGAGGAAGAAAAGAGGGACGGTCCTTGAAGGAAGAAAAGAGGGACGGTCCTTGGAGGAAGAGAAAAAGAGGGACAGATCTTAAAGAATTAAAAGTCAGGACCGTCCCAAAAATAAAAAAGAAAATCAAAAGGACTTTACATAAAGGAAAAAAGATTGTATAATATCAACTGTACGAAATGAAACCCTTAGACAGTGCAAAAGGAGGAATTACTATGCACGAAGAACAAATGAGTTCAACAAGTAGAAGATATGAACTTATAAAGTCATCAACTGATTTTATAAATATCGAGCAACGGGACTTTAAATGGTTAAATCAATTAACGGAAAAATTAGTCCCAAAGACAGAATCAATTTCACCAAAGGCTTTTACCATAAAAGAGCATGTTGGGGATTATATTACTGTCCTACGAGTTGAAGAAGAACAAATTGGAAGAATACGAGTATGGGGGTATCACCCTATATCGTACAACAAGAAATGGAAGAAAAACAATCCAAAGGATGAATATCCGTTTTTTGAATTGGAAATACGATTTGTTCTTGGAAGAGCTACATTGGAAACATTTATTGGAAATCAAAATAACAAACAGAATCTCTGGAACGACATAAAGGTTAGAGTTTTACCGATTATTTTGTATCTTCAGCACTTTAAAGAAAAGTTAACTGTGGAGACAAAGGTAAGCAGAGTAAATGGAAAAAAATTCCAGCAGAATACTTATGTTTTACATCCTGTTCAAAATGAGATTCCGACAGACTTTTATTTCTTAGGAAAAAAATGGAATATTGTAAAGCCTGAACTTGAGCTGAATGATAGTAAGCTGTTGAAGGATGGGTCAATTGCAATAATTCACAATGATTCCGATGCGATTTGGTTGCAAAAATGGGCTGCAGATATTAGATTAAAATCGGGAATGATCCCTGAAAACAGGCTATCTAGCTATCCGTTATATGATCGCAGAAGAGAGAAACTTGTAAGATTGAATGCTGTCCGCGTGAATACGGGAAAGAACTCTTTTATTCAAATTATGGTAAATCGATTGGATGATGAAACATTCCAGTTAGATTATTATGATTGCGAAACGAAAGATCTTCAATTGATATTATTGATCAATATTACCAATGTTCCTGCGAGATTCGACATTGCGTATATATGTGGTGAAGGCAATATAACCCAAACCGATGAAATGTATGCAAGCCGAATTGCAAATATGTTCTTGGATATATTAATCTACTTGAGAATTCAAGCATGGGAAGATTCAATCGATGAGTCAACTGGATTATATTACACATGTGATATATACAAAATGCCAGACATTCCAAAAGAGCTATATGAGTCTAGAACAAAAAGAGTGTAAAAAAATAACAAGTAGCAATGAAAAGGGCATCGACAAGTTTAAAGTCGATGCTCTTTTTGCATTTTTTATAGATAAAAAAAAAAAGAGGGACGGTCCTGGAAGAAGAAAAAGAGGGACGGTCCTGGAAGAAGAAAAAGAGGGACGGTCCTCGGAAGAAAAGAAGAGGGACGGTCCTGGAAGAAGAAAGAGAGGGACGGTCCTTGGAAAAAGAAAAGAGGACCAGCAATCCAAAAAACGAAAAAGCATTTTCATACATAAAACCGAAAAGTACCACAAAAAATAGAGCCAAAATAACAATAAAAGTTAATAATAGCTCTATTTAAACAAATATAAAAATCTAGGAATTAATTTGAGAAAAAATTCTAATAAAAATATTCAAATTTAAAATAAACGAGTTCAAATCTTTAAGAGATAGGGAATTATCATAACGAGACATCAAAATATTCCTATAATCAGCTTTTTCCAAGGCAATTAATTTTAAAACATTATCATTCATAATTCCGGAAAAATTCATGTAATCATTATAACTAGAAAATTTATAGTTATAAGCATGATCAACAATACCGGCTTTAACAGGATTATCATGTATATACCTAATGCAATTAAACAAATAAAAATAGTTGGTAATTGGTTGACTAGAAAAACGGTTTCTAAAAACATATCCTACGCGATTTTCAGAATGATTGTAGAAAATTGAATAAGAAGTATTCAGACTTTTCATATATCTAGATAAGTTGGAAATTTCTTCAGAATATAATAAAAGATGTGCATGATTATTCATAATACAATAGGATATTAAAGTTACATTAAAACGATTTAAATTAGAAAGCATTTTATAAATATAGAAATCTTTATAAGAATTATTATAAAAAATGTGCTCCTTATTTATTCCTTGAACTGTAACATGAAAAAAATTAGAATTTAATGAATTACGAGAAATACGAGGCATAAAATTATCCTTTCGAAAAAAATTTGAAGTGAAATTAAAACTAGTATAGATTAAAATTACAAAACATATATTAATACAAATTTTAGAAAAAAGCAATACTTTACGCAAATTTTATTAAAAATAAAAAAGAACAGGTATTAAAGATAACTTCAATACCTGCATAAAGGTCGAGTGGCAAATATAATTTATTTGTTGCCTTTTTGCTCCAGGTTATTCTTAAATGCATCCAGAATGTCAGATTCTACATACAACTCGGTGTATGCAGAAAAATTTTTCAGGATGATTTCTGCGATAGAGTCTGTTTGAGGGTTAACGTTTACTTTTGATAAAACATGTTTACCAACGCGAACCTCAAGAGACCAGGATTGCTCATTTTGAGGAACTAAAATCAGTCCCCGAAATGTATCCGATAACAGATTGCGATTCATAGAATAAATAACCATAAAGTCCTCCTTTAATGTAAAAAGTGTTTATGCGAACTACAAAACATATATTAACATAAAAAGTTAAAAAAGTCAATAATTGAAATTAGAAAATCTGGGACGGTCCTTGAAAAAAAATGGGACGGTCCTTGGATGAAAAAACTGGGACGGTCCTGAAAAGAGAAAAAAACATCAAAAAAATAAACCCGCTGAATGAATTAACATTCAAGCGAGTTCCTAGAGAAAACCTAGATTGAGTGCGGATTAAATCAAAGATACTACTATGTACGACACATTACCAAATCCAAGCAGCTTCGAAAGATCTGCAGATGCGAGAGAAAAGTTTGAATTTTCGGCCTGATCGCGGGTCATCAACACAAAACTTATCAGCACTGATGCCAGTAATGTTCAAAAACAATCTTTGATTGATTTTACAATCTTCAGATAAAGCATGTACCCTAACCGTTACTATCCTGTTTTGCAATAAAGTAGTAAAAACCTCTTCAATGCAATATGCTCTTCTAAGTCCGAGAGCATCAAAGATGGATAAAGAAGTTTCGCCTGCTTCATTACAGTAAAGTTGAGTAGCAATGGTCTTGGCAACATCTGCAATTGAAAAAACTTGACCTTTTGACATTAATCCTTGATGAATACACATCACTGCACAATCGGTTTCACGAAGCGGACGGCGTCCACACCGTAAATCACCAACTTTTATATAGGATTTTCCTTCAAGACAAAGCTTGCTATCCACAGTAAAAATTGATGAAATCGAAGGCAGAACTTCAAATTTGCCAAAAAACTTAAAATCAATTTGTCTTATGCTAGAAGCAAAGTTTGATGAGATTAAGTTGTTCACAGGATGAGAAAATATTGCAACTTTAGTATCCTGTGATAATTTTGGAAGATAAAGTTGAGTATCCATAAGATGGTAAAACCTCCCGTGCCTAGGTAGTCGCATACTAGGACTTTAAAATTTAACGACAGAAAATAGTATAGCATAAGTAAACATAAAAAGCAACAAGAAAAACTTTTATAAAAATTTTTGAAAAAAGAAATAAAAGAAGGACCGTCCCCCGTTACTGAAGGAAAGAAGGACCGTCCCCCGTTACTGAAGGAAGGAAGGACCGTCCCCAGTTACCGAAGGAAGGCAGGACCGTCCCAAAAACAAAAATCAAGGAATTTGCCTAAAAGCTATTGCTAAATGGAAAAAAAGGTGGTAAAATGCAATCGGTTTCATAAAATTAAAAGGAAAGGATGATTAATTATGAAGAAAATCACAAAAGTTATGTTAGCATTAGTAATGGCAATAGTAGCATTAACAGTGTTTACAACAAAATCAAATGCTATGACAGCAAATGAATTAAAAGATTACATATGTAATGATAAGGGAATAAACGGAACAAAATTAATTATAAGAGATGCAGATAAAGTAAAGGTTGAAAAATTCTTTGCAAACAACGAAATGACAGATGCTCAAGCAGATCAAATAAAAGCTATAATTGATAAAGGAGTAGCTTTAATGAATGCAGATGGAGCTTCAGAGCCAAATCAATTAAGCTCTAAAGCAAAAAAACAAGAGCTATTATCATATGCTCAAGAAGCTGCAGCAGTTATGGGATTAACAGTATCTTATGATGCAACAGAAGAAAGATTAGACATATACAAAAATGGAGTATTATATGACTCATTAAATTGGGGAGTAACAGAATCAAGTAAAGGTTCAACAGAATCAGCACTAGTTCAAACAGGATCAACAAATTATGTATATATAGTAGTAGCAGGAATAATGTTAATTGCCGGCATTATGCTAGTTATATCAAGAAAGAAAAGATTAAGTGCAGAAGCAAAATAACAATATAGCCATGGCAAAAAAATGGCAAACAATAGAAGCAACTATTATAGATGTAATAGTTGCTTTTATTATTGTTATTGCAATAATATTTACTACTAAAATAATATTTGGAAAACAAATAAAAAAGGCAATTGAAGTGGTAGATATGATATCAATAAAAACAGATAGCAGTGTAGTGCCAGAAATAAAATTCGACACAGAAAAAAGCACAATAACAAATTATCCCGAATATGGAAGCAGATATGGTAATATAAAAATAGAGTCTCTAGATATAAATTTACCATTATACTATGGTGATAAATTATCTATATTAAAAAATGGAGTGGGACAATCAAGTGGTAGCTATTTTCCAGGAGAAGGTGGATCTATAATATGTATGGGACATAACACAAAAGCGTTTTTATACAAGCTACCTCAAATAAAAAAAGGAGCAATAATAGAAGTTGAAACAACATATGGAACATTCAAATACAAAGTAGATAATACAAAAATAGTAAATATGTACAATGTAGATGAGCTACCAATACAAAAAGATGAAGAAGTTTTAATGTTATATACATGTTATCCAGTAAACGGCTTAGGGCACAAAACAGATAGATTTGTCGTATATGCAAAAAAAGTAGAATAATGTAAAATAGTGCTCTTAAAAAGAAGGACCGTCCCCCATTACCGAAGAAAGGCAGGACCGTCCCCCATTACCGAAGTAAAGCAGGACCGTCCCTCAACACCCCAAACCCATAAAAGAAAGGAGAGCTCGCATAATCAATTTATGCGATATATAAAATAAAATGAAAATAATACGAAAAATTATCTCATACATATTGGCAATAATACTAGTTACACTTATGTCAGCAACAATTATATTATCAATAGTAAATGCAGTTGTATTTAGCAAATCTAATGTTAAAAAGCAGATGCAAAAAGTAGATTACTATACTGAAATAAACAACATAATAAAAGAATCTGCAAATAACTACATAATGCAATCTGGATTTGATGAGTCAATAATGGATAATGTAATATCTAAGGAAAAAATTAACAAAGACATAGATAAAGTAATAAATGCTATATATGAAGGTGAAGAAGTTGAAATATCAACTGATGAAATAAAAAATAGTTTAGATAAAAATGTGCAACAATATATTGCGCAAAATAATTATAAAGTAGATGCTCAAACACAAAAAGACATAGAAAAGTTTGAAGATAAAATAGAGTCAATATATGCAAACAGCATAACATATTCAAAAAGCTCAATTAAAAAAGTGGTAAAATACTTTAAAATGGCCAAAAGAATGACAAGAGTTGCATTAATTGCAAGTTTAATTTTATTAATAATATTTGCAATAATAACATATAAAACAAATAGAGCAACATTTGGAATATCATTATTAGCAACAGGAATAATATGCATATTTATAAAATGTTATTCTTCTATAAACATAGCTGTAAACAATATTTTAATGGTAAACAAAACCTTTTCAAATTTAATGATAAATATAATAAATCAAGTAATACAATACGTATTTATAGGAGGAATTATATTAGCTGTTTTAGGAATAGCATTAATTATAATTTTTGAAAGAAAATCTGCAAACGAAAAGTACGAAGAAAATTTGTAAAATAAAAGCTGGAACGAAATAAATTAGTAGTTATTTCGTTCCAGTTTTTTATATAATAATACATTAAATAAAATTTTAGAAATATTACAGAACAACCAGCATATTAATATAATTAAAGTAATTTGCAAAAAGACAAACTTATATAAAATACAAAAATATACATAGTCACAAAATTATCCATAAAAACAATAAAGAAAACGGGCACTGAATAAATCAATGCCCGCCAATAAAGGAATAGTACCATTACAAAGGATTAAATATCCCCTAAGAATGGTACACCATCACTGGTGAGGTCAAAACAATCAGATGAGGGCTTCTCATCACTATCATTGTCATCAACCTCGAAAGATGGTTCAGTAGAATCGGAAAAACGCTTTCTAAAAATTGGCAAATTTTTGTATCCATAGTATAAATACATATCCACAAAAAGCGGATATCCCATATACTGCGGATAGACCTTTTCGATAATATAAAGAAGTTCATCTTTTGTGTCGACGAAAAAGTCAAAAGATGAAACGACCTCTCCATTATCGATTTCCTCCAGCCTCAGATACCATTCCATGATGTCAGAAAAAGTCAACACTAGACCTTTAAAGTACCGATGGAGACTATTGTTTGCCGAAATTGCGTAAAATTCCATTATTATACCTCCTTTTTTTGTTACAGTGGATAATTACACTGTATAAACAATAGTAACATAAAATATTGAAGTAGTCAATAAAAATAATCACAAAATTTAACACTACATAATAAAATATATTGTAGAAAAATGTCGAAAAAAATCAAATAAACAAAAACGCCGGTAAATATTGACAAATACACAAAATTATAGTTTAATAGAAGTCGACATTGCAACGAGAAAATTAACATAATAAAAGCATAATTAGAAAAGCAAGCCATTCTCTAATATGCACAAAGTTTAAACCTAAGAAAAAAATATTGCACAGAGCAATATTCAAAGGATGTAAAACAAAAAAATGGGGGATGTTTTATGGAAAAAGTAATGGCACAAATAGCAGAAGCAGAAGGTAGACAGACTATATCTAAATCTGTAATAAAAAGTGAAATAAAATCAATGAAAAAAGTCTCTAAATTATATAGAGCTTTACAAATTGTGAAATATAACACAAAATTAGTAACATACAAATTTATAAAAAGAACAGTAGATATATGTGCAGGGTTAGTAGGAACTATGCTATTATTGCCCATAATGGCAGTTGTAAAAATAGCATATTTAAAACAAGGGGACCGTGCACCAGTATTATTTAAGCAAAAAAGAATAGGTAAAGATGGAAAAGAAATAGAAATACTAAAAATAAGAAGTATGGTATATAATGCAGAAGAAGTACTAGAAAAAATGATGAAAGAAAATCCAAAAATAAGAGAAGAATATAAAAAAAATAAAAAATTAGAGCATGACCCACGAATAACAAAAATTGGTGCATTCATACGCAAGACTAGTCTTGACGAATTTGGCCAATTTTATTCATGTCTTGTCGGGACCATGTCCCTTATAGGACCAAGACCGTATCTACCAAGAGAAAAAGAGGATATGGGAGAATATTATTATGATGTAATAAAAAGTAAACCTGGAATAACGGGGCTATGGCAAGCAAGAGGAAGATCAAATGTAGGATTTGAAAATCGTTGTAAGTTGGATAGATTTTATGACGAGCACAAGGGTTTATGGTTTGATTTTAAAATATTGATATGGACTATAGTATCAGTATTTCAAAGTAAAGGTGCAAAATAAGAATAATTAAATTAAGGGAATAATCAAGAAAAAATAAGAATTGCTAAAATTATTGGAAGGTGGATAGGTAACGGTTTGTGATACCATATGGTGAAATTAAATCATCAGGAGGAAAAGTATAATATCAAAAGTTATTCAAATATTAAAGGTTTTTTATTTTGAGATAAGGTAATTATAAGATTGTGCGTTCACAGATAAATGTACTCTTATTAAGAATTGAAAAAAGTAGGTATTCCAATAAGAATTGTACATTTACATCTACAACAAATAAAAAAGTAAAAAAATATTTTTTATCTATATTAAAGCTATTTTGCCATATTGTGTAGGAAACAAAAAAATATATCAACGATGAACAGTTAGGTTTTTGAAATATGTATCAACTGAAACCAGTAGACATCTAGCAAATTGAAGTTATTATGAAGAAATAAAAAAATGAAAGAAATATAAAGAAATTATAGTTAATAAAAATAGTAAAACAACGGAGGAGATTGAAATGAATGACTTAGTATCAATAATAACACCAGTTTATAATTGTGAAAAATTAATTGAGAAGACAATTAATTGTGTTAAAAATCAAACATATACTAAATGGGAATGGATCATGGTTGATGATTGTTCTTCTGATGCATCAGAAGAAATAATAAAAAAATATTGTTTAAAAGATGATAGAATTAAGTATATTAAACTAAAAGAAAATAGCGGAGCTGCTATTGCAAGAAATACAGCATTAGATGCTTCAAATGGAAGATTTATTGCATATTTGGATGCAGATGATTTATGGAAAAAAGAAAAATTAGAAAATCAAGTTAAGTTTATGATAGAAAATGAAATAGCATTTTCATGCACGGATTATGAAAAAATAGATGAAACTGGAAAATCATTAAATAAGATTGTTAAAATGCCTAAAGTTGTAACATACAAAAAATATTTAAGTAATACGATCATACAAACAGTTGGCGTTATGGTTGATGTTTCTATTACAGGTAGAAAAGTTTTATATATGCCTAATATACGTAGAAGACAAGATGCTGCCACATGGTGTCAATTATTAAAAGCAGGATTTAATTGCTATGGTGTTCCACAAGTCTTATCATATTACAGAGTTGTTACTAATTCATTATCAAGCAATAAATTTAAGGCTGCAAAGGGAACATGGTTTTTATATAGAAAAATAGAAAAATTATCACTAATAAAAGCATGTTTCTGCTTTGTGGGATATGCTATTAATGCAGTTAAGAAGAGAATATATTTTAAATAGATAGGTGATAAAGATGGAAAAAAATAGAGTTTTGCATGTTGTAGGACATTTAGGAAAAGGTGGAGATACAACAGCAATTTTAAGTGTAAATAATTATATAAAGAAAAATAATGAAAAATATATTTTTGATTATATTACACATAACGGATGTGATATGAATTTAGTTAATAAATTACAAGATGAAGGTTCAAAAATATATATACTTGATGGTGATGTGAGGAAAATAGGACCATTTAAGTATTATAAAGCAATTAAAAAAATATTGAAAGAAAATAGGTATGATAATATACATTTTCATACATCTTTTCAATCATGCATTGGTTTGTTAGCTGCAAAAAAATGTGGCGTTAAAAATAGAATATGTCATTCTCATACTTCATCTGTACAAAGAAAATGTAATAAAATAGCCAAAATTATATTACCATTTTGTAAATTAGCAATAAAATATACTGCAAATAAATTTATTGCTTGTAGTGAAGAAGCAGCTCATAATCTGTTTGGTAAGAATTATAAAGTAATATATAACGGTCTTGATATAGAGAAAATGTTGGATTTTGATGATAATGAATTTAATGAAATTAAAAAATCAATTGGGTATGATAATAATAAAATATACATAGGACATGTGGGAAGAGTTAATGATATGAAAAATCAAGAATACACAATTGAGTTATCAAAAATATTAGATAAAAATAGATATGAATTTATTTTCTTAGGAATTGGTGAATTATATGATAAACTAAAAAAAGAAAATTTGCTAAAGAATAATATACAAGTAATTTGAAATTTAATCAAGTACTTTTTACAATATTTCATATATAAAATAATAGTGAAATATTTGTAATAAAATGTAACATATTGTAATATAAGTAAGAAAATTATAGCCTACATTGAATTTTAAATAATTTTGGCAAATAATTAAAGTAATCAGTCAGGTAAAAAGATAAATTTTATGCAATAGGCTAGAGTAATTCATAAAAAATAAAAAAACTACTTTTAATCATCAAGAAAATGTTGTAAAATATAAGCGAAAATAAAAGATTGGAATATATCCAATTAAAAGAATGGAGAAAGCATATGGAAAATAAAAATGTAAAAAGAAAGAACTATATTGGATGGGATGAATATTTTATGGCTATTGCAAAATTATCTGCGATGAGAAGCAAGGATCCATCTACTCAAGTGGGAGCTTGCATAGTAGGAGAAGGAAATAGAATATTATCAATAGGCTACAATGGAGCACCTAATGGATTTAATGATGACATATTCCCATGGGCAAGAGAAGGAGAAAACTTAAATACAAAATATCCCTATGTATGCCATGCAGAAATGAATGCAATTTTAAACTACAGAGGAAGCAGAAAAGATTTGGAAGGTGCAAAAATATATGTGGATTTATTTCCTTGCAATGAATGTGCAAAGATGATAATTCAATCAGGAATAAAAGAAGTTATATATTTATCAGACAAATATGCAAATTCTGAAAACAACATTGCTTCAAGAAGACTATTAGATGCATGCAAGGTATCGTATAAGAAGATTAATTTGCCAGAGAATAAAAAAATTGAAATAGAATTGTAAAATTAAATACATAGAAAACCAGCAAGAAAGGAATGAAATTTTCAATGAATGATAATATAATAATAAAGGGTGCAAAAGAACACAATTTAAAGAATATAGATTTAACGATTCCAAGAAATAAATTAGTAGTTGTTACAGGGCTTTCGGGTTCTGGTAAATCTTCACTTGCTTTTGATACTTTGTATGCAGAAGGACAAAGAAGATATGTAGAGAGTTTGTCTAGTTATGCAAGACAATTCTTAGGTATGATGGAAAAACCTGAGGTCGAGTCTATTGAAGGACTTTCACCTGCTATTTCTATTGACCAAAAGACTACATCTAAGAACCCACGTTCTACAGTTGGAACAGTTACAGAAATTTACGATTATTTGCGTTTATTATACGCAAGAATTGGTGTGCCATATTGTCCAAACTGTGGTAAGAAAATTGAGAAACAGACGATTGACCAGATTGTTGACAATATTTTAGAACTTGAAGCAGGAACAAGGCTTCAAGTTTTAGCTCCTGTTGTACGCGGAAGAAAGGGAGAGTTTACAAAACAGTTAGAAGATTATCAAAAAGCGGGATTTATTAGAGTAAGAATAGACGGTCAAATGTATGAACTTGGAGAAGACGAAATCACGCTTGATAAAAAGAAGAAACATAATGTTGATGTTGTGGTGGATAGGTTAATTATTAAAGAAGGTATTCGTGCAAGATTAACTGAATCTGTTGAAACAGCAATGAAATACGCAAACAACCTAGTTACAATAGATGTGCCAGGCCAAGAAGAAAAAATCTATTCTCAAAATTACGCATGTACGGATTGTGGTATTAGTTTTGAAGAGTTAACACCAAGAATGTTCTCTTTTAACAATCCATTTGGAGCCTGCCCAGAATGTACAGGTATTGGTTATTTAATGAGAATTGATGAAGATCTAATAATTCCAGACAAAGATAAGACACTATATGATGGTGTAAAAGCCTTCGGAGCTAGCACCATGAAAAAAGGCGATACTATGGCTAAGATGTACTTTGAGAGTATTGCAAAGCATTATGGAGTTAAAATAAAAGACGTCCCAATTAAGAAGTTACCCAAGGATTTCTTGGATAAAATCCTATATGGTACAGGAGATGAAGTAATTGATTTTGAATACACATCTGCTGCAGGAACAAGAAAATATTCTACTCCATTTGAGGGCGTAATTCCAACACTTGAAAGACGTCATAACGAGACAAAATCTAATGGTATGAGAAGCTTCTACGAGATGTATATGAGCGAATCTCCTTGCCTTGCATGCCATGGTGCACGTTTAAGAAAGGAAAGCTTATCTGTAAGAATTGGAGATTTAAACATAAAAGAACTTACAGATATGTCAATAGATAAAATCAAGGAATATATCAACAACATAGAACTTACACCAACACAGGCAATGATTGCAGAGCAGATTCTACAAGAGTTGAATAAGCGTTTACAATTTTTAATAGATGTTGGACTTGATTATTTAACACTTTCGAGACCTGCAGGTTCTTTGTCTGGTGGTGAGGCACAACGTATTAGGCTTGCAACTCAAATTGGTGCAGGACTTACAGGCGTTCTATATATTCTTGATGAACCAAGCATTGGACTTCATCAAAGAGACAATGATAAGCTAATTGCTACATTGAAGAAGCTAAGAGATTTAGGAAATTCTGTTATAGTCGTAGAACATGATGAAGATACGATGTATGCAGCTGACCAGATTATAGATATTGGACCAGGAGCTGGTGTGCATGGCGGAAATGTAATGGCACAAGGAACAGCAGAAGAGGTAAAAAATACACCAGGCTCTATAACAGGTGATTATTTAAGTGGAAGAAAACAAATAGTAGTTCCAAAGAAAAGAAGAAAGTCTAATGGAAAATCTATAGAAGTAGTTGGAGCAACAGAACACAACTTAAAAAATATAACAGTAAAATTTCCATTAGGACAATTTATATGTGTAACAGGTGTTTCCGGTTCAGGAAAATCAACACTCGTAAATGAAATTTTATACAAGACGATTGCAAGAGATCTAAATGGATCTAGTGAAAAGCCAGGAAAATGCAAGCAAGTAAAAGGACTTCATAATATAGACAAGATAGTAAACATAGACCAATCCCCTTTATCGTGGCCCAGAGTAAGACCGAAGTGTACTACACC
>OLOQ01002688.1_pt1 | contig 14015 bp, 12 predicted proteins | sample 1673101 | NCBI WGS metagenome assembly OLOQ01 (sample SAMEA3136754, study PRJEB25190) | human gut metagenome | biome: human gut; feature: human-associated habitat; material: faeces | place: Austria | collected 2013 | reverse complement strand
CCTTCGGTGGCGGAGGTGGCGGAGGCGGATTCCGTTAAACCTAAATTAGGGTATAATAAATATTATAAAATTCAATTATGAAAATACAAAATACAGTAATATATGAATACAAAAATAGAAAAGTCATCATAACTTTTCTATTTTATAATAAAGAACCAGTTTTGAACTTACTTAAAGTATTGTTCAATCTGGTTCTTTTATATGAAGTTAATTCTATATAAAGTTAATTTTCTATAATTATAAAGTTTTGGGTTCTTTATTAAAATAGTTTACACATTTAACTTTCATTTAGTGAAATCTTTACATTCCTGAATATGATGGGTCTGTGTAACCGCAAATCGAACATCTGCCTGTTGAATCAAACGAGTGCATACATATCATTCCACAAATCGAACAAGTTCCAGTTGTAGAGTCGTATTGGTGTTGGCATGTCATTCCGCAAGTCATGCATACTCCATTTGACCATAATGATGTATCATATGTATGATTACACTCTTTTCCACAAATAGAACATCTTCCATCCACCCACATATGAGAACATTCCATTCCACAGTTTGAACATCTTCCATCATACCAATATGATGTATCTGTATTATGAGGGCATTGCATTCCACATTTTGTACAATATCCATTTGACCACAACGATGTATCACTATTATGATTGCATGATTCTCCACATATTGTACATACTCCATTATTCCAAATCGTTGAATCCGAACTATAATTATGTTCACATGACTTGCCACAGATAGTACAATATCCATTTTGCCATGAGCCTATATGTGTACAGTAGTAGTTACAGCTCATACATTGTCCATTCATACTATCAAAATTATGTTTCATTTCAATTCCACATATTCGACATTTATGGTATTCCTCGTAAGGATTTATCATTCCACCTGAGTCATTCTGAAATTCGTGATAAATCGATCCCCCTGTACCGCATACAAATCCACAATAACTGCACGTACTTCTTCCCTCTAATTCGTCATATATAAAGTGTGCCATTCCACCATTTTCATAATCGCCACCTAATGATGAATTTCCATGATTACATACGTATCCACATTTTGAACATGTTGAAAGATAAGTACCACATATAAATTCATGAGTACATGTTGTTCCACATATTGTACATTCTCCTGAACTATTATATATATGTTCCGCTATGTATCCACAACCACTGCATCTATGTGAAGTTTCATCATAATACTCAAATGTATGTTCATAACTTCCTCCACATTCACTACATGTATGCGAATCTGAGCCACATTCTTGGAAGGTATGACTTGCATAGTCTCCACAGGTTGAGCATCTATGTCTTGACGAATCTCCGATTTCATTATAATTATGTTTCTCACTGTATCCACAAAGTTCACAGTAGTGTTTATCTCCTTGAACTTTCCATCCGCTTGTGTGTAAGCATATATTTGTTACAACAAAGCTTGATACAACTTCTTTATTTTCTGTTGCATTATATAATCTTGCCCAAATTGTTGTATTTTCTGTAATGTTTACCTCTGATGTGTAATTCTTCCATTTATTACTATTAACAGTTGAAGCAACTTGATATTGCAATACATATCCTGGGAAGTTTGCTGAAGGAGCAATTTTTACATTCAACGAAGTTGTTGGTGCAACTGTTGATGGTGTAAATATTATATCCTTAGCACTTGGCGCTGCTAGTAATTTGTATGGTCCAAATTTTTGAGAAGTACTCTTTCCATTTATAATAGCCTTTACCCATAAATAATAATCTCCTGAAGTCGTTGCAGTATAAACTGTTTCACTGTTCATTGTTTTTTCATCTTTATTTTCTACTGATAAATTAGTTCCATTTGACAAACCTACTGGTTCATCATCTGAAGTGTCTGTTGTCCATAATATTTTTACTGAATTATCTGTTATTGTTTCTCTACTGCTCTTTATAGTTATTACAACTTGTTGTTTATAACTTTCTGTTGTACTACTTGATGGATCTACCTCAATTGATATTTTGTTTTCAACGGGCTTACCATCACTAGTAGTATTTTCTATGTCACCAGTTGAAGGATCCACTAAAAATTCATGTTCACATTTTACAATTTTAACTTTAATTTTGTTGTTTTCAACAGTTTCACATTCTGCATCTTTTCCATCATATATTAGTTGCTCTTGTAAATTTTGAGCTGTCACTACTTTATCATACAAGTGATATACTGTTGAATATGCTATTTGAATTGCTTCTTTATCTGATTGCATACAACTTTGATTTTTTGCAAATTTTGTCTTTTGAATGATTCCATCGCTTCCTAATGTAAGTTCAATTGTTATACCAGCCAAAATAAGCAGAATTACTATTGTAACAACCAAAGCAACTAATGTTATACCTTTGTTTCCATTACCCATACTTTTTATTTTTTCGAGGGCTTTTCTTTTTAGTTCTTTATTTTGCATTACATTCTCCTTTTATTTTTATTGTTCTGTAATAATATAATTTGCTATATCTTGTGGTGCATCCCACATTCTCGCAGTTACTTGTGTTATTTCTCCTGCCTCAAGTTTTTCAACATAGACTTCAACTTCACCTAATTTTTCTCCTGATTTATTCAAGAATTCAACTTTAAGTTTATTAGCTGGTAACTGCTTTCCACTTACATTTTTTATGTCTGCTGAAAAAGTGGTTATTTCAGATTTTGTTGAAACGTTTCCGTTTAAGATTTTGTAATTTTCTGTATTCTTAACTTCTAACATTGTGTTTTGTTGTATTTGAGCTTTTTGCTCTGGCTTTTTCTTTCCAAAAGCAATAGCACAAACTACACAAATAATAATTAAAAGTAAAATAACAATAATTAGTAATTTCCTGTCTTTTTTCACTAGGTTAACCTCCTTTCCTAATTTTGTGACATAATACCCCAAAATTATATACTACTATCTTAATAGTAGCAGATTTTGACACTTTATTCAATGAATAAAGTGTTACATTTATATTACAAATTATTACAGATTGTTATATTAAAGAGATTGATAAATCATAGAAGATCATATAAAAAATTAACTAAAATTAATATTTGAGCAAAAAAATAAAGGCTGTAAAGCCTTTTTTCTGGTCGAGGTGACAAATGAGTTATAACGATAGTTTTCCTTTAATATCAATACTTTTTCACTATTGATATTTTTTTCTAAACAATTTTTCCAAACAGTTCTTTCTATTTTATATCCTTCCATTTTTAACATAATCTACATATTTTTTGTGGTTTTGTATCTCGATATATTTATAAATATCTCCATAAGCATTTATTGTTGTTTGAATATCTGCATGTCCCATCAATGCCTGTAATATTGGTAATTCCACACCAGCTTCTATACATCTTGTTGCATAAGTATGTCTTAAGCAATGAACACTATATGTTCCTGTTATTCCAGCATTTTTATATACTCTTTAAAAATGAGAATTTATAGTATTTGTTTCGATAAGTTTTCCGTCTGGGTGGCAGAATAATACATTATTTTTATTCTTTATTACATTATCTAATGAATTTCTTAATACATTTTCAGTTAATTCATTAATTTGTAAAATTCTTTTTCCGTTATTAGTTTTAGGTGGTCCAACTATTGTTTTACCGCTTTTATCTTTTGTTAGTGTTCTTCTTACGATTATTTGCATACTGTCAAGATCAATATCTTCTTTATAGTTTAAAGCTAAAACTTCGCCTATTCTCATACCAGTATATAGGCAGATAAGAATAATATTTTTATGCTTTACATCGGTAGTTTTTAAATATTCTACTAGTTTATTTTGTTCCGTATAACTTAATGCTTTTACGTCTTTATCTTCTTTTGTACTTCTAGGTTTTTCAATTAAATTAATTCCTTGAAATAAATTATTTGATATATACCTATTATCAAATGCATTTTCAAATATTCTTTTTAGCATTGTGTAATCTTTCTTTATAACTGAATTAGATTTGATCCTTTCATTTTCCAAAAAGTTTTCAATTTGACTTTTCTTTACTTTATCTATTGGAATATTTGCAAAGCTATTTGATTTTATTCTATTTAATGTTGCCATATTGGTTCTGTAAGCATTACCTTTTGTTTTACCCTTTCTAAATTTTGAATCTTCTATTTCTTGACCAATATCAACAATAGATTTTGTTGTTTTTTGAATTACTGTATCTAAATCATTACCTAATTCTTTCATTGATATTTTGTACTTGTATAAGTTTTCAAGAGCTTCTTCTTCAGTATCTCCTGTAAATATTTTTCTTATTGGTTCTCTTGTTTCAATGTCTTTACCAATAGTTAATAATGCTCTACCTCTAAGGTAATGATAAAATTTATCACAATTTTCTTTGTCAATACATTTTTTACAAATTTCACAATTTTTCAAGTTTTTTCTATTTTGACAGGTAGACCTATCTTTACACCTTTTGCAAGTAGGACACATTGGTAAATCTGACTTTTTCTTTAGCTTTTTTTCTGAATATACTCCAGAAGTAATTCCCTTTGTTTTCAAATATTTTTCCTCCATTTCCATAAAAAATTTGTGGAAATGCCTTGCTCTATTTGAATTTTTGATGTATAATACCTTTATAAATACTTTGAACAGGGCATTTCCTGTTTGTTTAGAAGATTTAATGTACTAGATTAAGTCTTCTTTTTTTTTAAGCCATTATTTGTTTATGACTTAAAAATTCATTTAGGCAGTCTGCTTTTACCCAAAATTTTCTACCTATTTTAATACTTGGGAAATCCTTCGAATGAAATAGTTTCAAACATTTTTCATTTCCTATATGCAATAATTCGCACACATCTTTTGTTGAGTAAAGCTTGATTTCTTGTAAATTCTGCATGAATTTTTCCTCCTTTCATTGACATTTTTTTAATACTAGTGTATCATATAAATATGATGTGTAAAATATTAAACACTTTTTAAAAATTGCAAGTTGATTATATAATGGATTTTATAAAATGTCAATAGCAATTTTGTAATTCTTTTAAAAATTTTACACAAAGGAGGTTGCAATGAAAAAAATACCAGATGACATGTGTTTTGAAGGTTTCTATATATGGTTTAATAGTGAAAAAAAAGAAGAATATATTTTAACACCTAATTTTTTATTGGGAGATATAGAAAAAGTATATAAAGAAGATTTTCTTAAGCTAAAATTCATCTCTAGAATGACTACTAATAGTATAGCAGACTACAAACTAAAAAATGAAGAAGTTACTAAATGGCCATTTATACGATTTACACCATATGTTGAAAAATTAGGACTAATGTTGGTACGATTTTTAAATACTGATTTTTCTGATTTTATAAATTCGTATGATAACTTTTATTATGCTTATGGAATAGAACTATTAGAACAATATTCAAAATCTTTTCTTTTCTCTCATCCAGTTCCATCCAATCTCTCCTTCCGTGCATCCGCTTCCGCCGGTCTCTTAAACCCGCTCTGGAAGTTTTCTGTTAGCACTCAATCTATCAGAGTGCTAATATCTACAGTTCATACTATATTACTTACGCAAGTATTTGTCAATGATTTTTTTCGGTTTTTAAAAAATTTTTTTCTTCTTTTTTCGAATAAAATTTTCCATTCTGCATACCCTGTTTTTAGGCACGCTGATTTTCACATTTTCTATAGGTAGAAACTCCCTTACCCGCTTTCCTGTTTGCGTTCGAACAAGTTTTCGACTTGTCGAACCTCCGACCGCTCCCGGAGCCCTATTTCCGGCTCTCCGACTTGACATTTAACATTTTTGTAATATAATAGTAATAAATTATAACATTTGTAAACGCATTGCAATATTTGTGAGATACACAATCGTTGCGGTGAGACAAATGAATCTAAATTGAAATGAGAGGTTTTTATTTGATGAATATGATGAACACCATGCGGCGCGGACTTGCCACAACGGCAATGAGCCTGGTCTGTCTCATGGCAGGCACCATGAATACACTGGCAGCCACAAATGCCGGAACCGAGCTTGTCTCCCAAATAGATGCGGCAGCCGGTGAAGAAACAAACGGTACTTCCACCGAAGCAGCCCAGACACCATCTGGTCCGGCTTCCGATCCGGAGCTGATTAGAAAGCAAACAAACGCTGCTGCGGAAGAAGCGGCTGACACGAACGCTTCCGAGGCAGAAGTCGCTGCATTTTCAAATGAGTCTGCACAGGCGGAGGCAGAGAACGCTGACGAAGCTGCAATGACTGAAAATACTGACACAAATGCTGCTGCCGAGGCACAGGAAGCAGAGGCACCTGCTGAAATCTACGCCGGACGTTTTACGACAACTGCTTACTGCAGCTGCCGCAGATGCTGCCGTGGCGGAAAGAACCGCACTAAATCCGGCACCATTCCGCAGGCAGGACATACCATTTCCGCCGACTTGCGCGTATTCCCGCTCGGAACTAAACTCCGCATCAACGGCGTTGTCTATACCGTCGAAGACAGCGGCAGCGGCATCCGCGGAAACAAGCTGGACATCTTCTTCAATTCCCACAGTCAGGCACTGCAGTATGGAAAGAGAAGCGCCGATGTCTATATTGTCCGATAATTACATTAATTTTAAGCAAAAAGGGTCTTGCAGATAGAAAATCTTTCACCTGCAAGACCCTTTTTACAATCCTTATTTTACTTAATCCGTCAGCGCCTTATGATATTTCGTTTTCCGGTAAATTTTCCAAATAATGATACCCGGAATGCTCACGGTACATACGACGGTACTCACGCCTCCGATCACTCCATATATTCCAAATAAGATGGCTGCGATGATGTTCATACTTAATTCCTCCTGACTCATTCATTTTTCAATGCAAGCTCACTATGCTTTGTTCCCCATTTTATTCTTTTTATCCAAAATGAAAAGAGTTTCGGCGCATCCTTAGCAGGACTTTAATCATCCTTTCGCTTTCTTACGTTATTCATAATAATTTCGAAATATAAGTTAAAAGCGTGAAAATATTGATTTTAAAGGGTTTTTTCAATTTTTTAAAACTTTTTCAATTTTTTTCAAAAAAACGCTTGCATTTTTTTGGGAGGCGTGATAGTATATAGGAGTCGCTGATGAGCACCGCTTCAAAAGCGAAGAAAATCATATCGAGGCGTGGCTCAGTTTGGTAGAGCGCTGCGTTCGGGACGCAGAGGTCGCGTGTTCGAATCACGTCGCCTCGATTCTATTATAAAACATACGGCCTGTTGGTCAAGCGGTCAAGACGACGCCCTCTCACGGCGTAAACCCGGGTTCGATTCCCGGACAGGTCACTGGAAAGAGATTCGAGATTCGAGTCTCTTTTTTATTTTCTTCATTCTTGACCTTTCACCAAATCATGTAAACTATAACTGAATTTTGCCGATGCTCCGCATTCCAGATCGGCAAAATACACTTTTCTACAGTATCGAACAGGATTTTCAGTCCAGAAAATTCCTGCCTGCAAATAGTAACTCTCCTTTTTTCTTCTTCATATACTGCAATATAGCCAATATGAAAAGGGGTATCTTTTTATGGAAACATACAACTACGATGCAGCAGCAGTGCCTGAGGGGGATGCTGACACGACTCCGGCGGCGGCACCGGAGACGGATGCGGCAGCAGCTGGAACCAGTGATACGGCACAGTCTGGATTTAGTTCTCAGCCTCCTGTTATCTTAACATATCCGGACAGCTCATCCAATGATCTTCAGGTATCTCCGGGCTTCGGACCATACGGGGATGTGATGCCCAGCCTGCCGTCCAATAATCATGGCAGCCCGAACACCGGTGGCTGCATAAACTGCGGCGGTTCCAACTGGAAGCCATCTCCAAATGGCGCGCTCTGGACCTGGGGCATTCTCTCGCCGTTCTTTTCCACCTCATCGGAGATCGCGCACCTGCGTTTCTACAATGCCGCCTCCATCCGCGAACCGATCGATATCTACCTGAACGGACGTCTGGTCGTATCCGATCTGGATTACATGAATTATACGCGCTACATGCACATCATCCCCGGCATCTACCAGCTGACCGTCTACCGCCGTACCAATCCGGGCTTCGCCATCGTCAATACGAATATCCGGCTTCGCAGCGGTTACAGCTACACGCTGGCGGTTCTGGGTACTTTTAATGATTTTTCGGTGCAGATGCTCAACGCCTGATCGCTTTTATTTGAGAAAAGCTTCTTCACGCGAGTGCAAATCCCGCGGAGCGTTTTTTTCATAGGACGCAATTTCCTATGAAAAAAGAGGCCGCCACGTTCACGCGTGCGGTCTCTCTTCCGTGTCCTCTGCAATTATAAATTTATGATGAGAATATAACTGTCCGAATCTTAAACAGCCATCTATTTTTCCGGCTCATCTGTCCGGTTTGCTTTCTCGATCTTTGCCAGATGCGCGGCTGCAAATTCTTTGATTGCCTCAAAACTCTGCGGGCTGATCACATGTTCAATGCGGCAGGCATCTTCCACTGCCACTTCTCTTGGCACATCCAACGCTACCAAAAGCTTTGTCAGTAATGTATGACGCTCATAAATCATCTCCGCGATCTTCCGTCCCGACGGCTCCAGAGTGATATATCCCTCATGATCCATCGAAATATAACCGTTTTCACGAAGATTCTTCATCGCAACGCTGACGCTTGGTTTTGAATACCCCAGCTCATTGACTACATCGATCGAACGGATCATCGGCTTGCGATAGCTTAACATAAGAATCGTTTCCAGATAATCCTCTGCTGACTGCTGTATTTTCAAAGTGATTCCCTCCAAACTTCTAACACATAACCGGCCTGGCTTCGTGCCTTCCCGTCTCCCGCAGAATAGTCTTCCCAAACTGCCGACCAGTTACCATAATACTATATACTAGAATACCATATTTGGAAGAATATTTCAAACCATATCGAAATCAATCTATCGTTTCCAGAAACCGACGGAGTTACTGTTCACGCATACGTGCCCAGTAACGGAATTTGCCGTGGCTTCGCATTTAAATACGTCAGCAAGCTGCACAGTGTTCCTGCAAAATTTCTTCCAACGCGGTTTTGCTACTGGTGTGGCAGCGGACAACTTCTGTCCGGCTTCCCTTTGCACCATCAACCGCCGTCCGAATCATTTTATGGGAAACGGTGCTTGTAAAGAGTACAAGCAGATCCGGCGCTCCGATCTGTTTGCCGAAATCCGCCGTCATCTGTGTAAATACCTTTGCCTTACAGTTAAATGATTTGCAGATTTTCACGTACTGGCTGACCATGCGGTCATGACCACCTACAATTACAACACTCATATTTTATCCTCCGAAAGTTAGTTCTGTCTAACTGCTGATGAAGTTAGTATACACTAACTTACCTTGTTTGTCCAGAGGAAAATTGAAATTCATAGAAAATTCATAGAAATAAACGTACCGTGCAAGACTATTTTTCACCAACCAACCTTATCTTACACGGTACGCATTTTCCCATTATCCATTTTTATCCAATACTAATTTTTATCGTATTTTACGCTTTTAACACCTCCTCTGTTACTCCCGTTTTTCCTATTCCAGCTTTATACACCTCCAATCCTGATATCGCTATATCAAACATCCAATCCGTTTCGCACAGAAATCCCATTTTCTGATACACATCCCAACGGCTCATCGACGCATGTTCTTCTAATTGATAGTTTCTTCCCAGCTGCCGGTATGCATGAAGCCCCAGTCTATGATATGGCAGAAATTCCAATTATCATAGCCGGACCAGCCGGAGAACACACATCATCTTTTAAATTCTCAAGATGCTTTTCGCTCTGTAAAAACAGCTGCACGCATGATGCTGCAGACTGCATCCGTATTGATTCCTAAATCAACGCTGCGTATCACCTGCCATATTTCCTATACCTGTGAAAGTGTTTTTTTCGTAAGAAATATACACTTTCCATAATCATATTTACATTATACCATATATTCCTTTGCAAAGAAAACATCTGTTCTGTGCTTTATTAAAATAAATGGCACACCGCATTCTCATCACTAAAGTAGCAAGAATGCGGTGTGCCATTTTTCAATTCTTTACTGCCCAATCTCCGCCGCCGGACCCACTGCCGGTTCCTGCGCCGGACCGTGTCCTGGTCCGATGTCGCTGCTCGGTCCTGCCGGCACGATCGTCGTGCTAGATTCTGCCGGATCTTCAACTGGCTCGGCAGTTGTTTCCGGCACCACCGCCGGGGCTGAATACCGTTTTCCTGCCGTACCCGTCTTGTAGATCCGCTGCATCCGCTCTTTGATGGATTCGCTCTTGATCTGCTCGATCTTGGCGCTGGCGTCTTCTTTTAACTCCTTGCTGCTGCGGCCGGAATCGCCGCTCTTTGCAGACTCCAGAAGCTTCGCCGCCTCATCCGAGAGCAAATGATCCCTTCTGAAATTCGCCGCGGTATATCCGCTGGTTGTGATTTCAAATGCATCCGGATGACCTGCCAGATAGGTTCCTTCTCCGCGTCCATTGTCCGTCTCCGGGGTATCAAAGGACGCCGCCGGAAGCCCCTCTACCATCTTTTCCATCGCATTTTTCCAGATCTTCGCCGGATACGTGCCGCCGTACAGGCTGGAAAGTGTCTTCTGCTGGTCGTAGCCAACCCAGACCGTCATCGTATAATATGGCGTCATGCCGCAGAACCAGCCGTCACGGCTGCCGTTGGTCGTACCGGTCTTTCCGGCCGCCTCTATATTGCCGCTCCAACCCATCGACGCCGCCGTACCTTTTGTGACAACTCCCTTTAAAATATCGGTCATCAGCACGGCGCTGCTCTCCTGGTAAACCTGAACCGATTCATAATCTTCAAAAATATCTTCGCCCTGGTTATTGATCATCTTGATAATACAGGTCGGTTCGCGGTACTGTCCTTGGTCTGACAGCGCCGCATAAGCGCCCGCCATCTCCTCGGTCGTCATACCGGTGGTAAAGCCGCCCAGGGAGGTCGCCGGATAATAGTCCGCCGCCTGCACGCTCGCGAAGCGCATCTGGGTTAAATATGCCATGCCGACATCCGGTGTGATATCATCATAGATATACCATGCCACACCATTTTTACTTCGCTCGACCGCATTTCGAAGCTCCAGCCTCTCGCCGGAAAGGGACTTCACATCCACGCCCTTCTGCTTCGCCGCGTCAATATCGATATTCGGAATCCTTGTTTCCGATGTGTAACCATTTTCCAGTGCCGGTGTATACACGATCAACGGTTTGATAGAACTTCCCGGCTGTCTCGGGCTCTGGAACGCACGGTTTAATGTGTAGGTATCCGTCTCCTGACTACGTCCACCCACAATCGCCACGACGCGGTTCGTCTTGTTGTCAATAACGGTGGACGCGCCTTGCAGCTTGTAAACGCCGTTTTCGGATGTATTGCCATCAAAGGACAGAACTCCATCTAATGCATCCTGCAGGATCGTCTGCTTGTCCGGATCCAACGAGGTATAAAGGTTATAGCCGCCCGTATAGAGCGCATCGCGCTCCTGGTTGTACACCTCGTTGTAATTGGCATTGTACTCTTTGTAAGCCTCGTCGCTGCGGAATCCATACTGGAATTCAAAGCCGTCACGGCGCATCAGATAGCGAATCGCACAGTCGATCGCATACGTCGTCTCATAGTTGTGCAGCGGCACTCTCTGGCGGTTGACCGTGATCTCCTCCGCCTTTGCCTCTTTGCACGCTTTCTCCGTAATAAATCCCATACTCAGCATATCTTCCAGAATCTTATCGCGGCGTGTCAGCGCATTTTCCGGATGACGGTACGGGTTGTAATACGTCGGCGAGTTCGGAATCGCACACAAATATGCCGTCTGGCTCAAGGACAGTTCATCCGCATCCTTGCCAAAATAACCTCTTGCAGCCGCCTGAAGCCCGTAGTACGTGTTCGCGAAGCTGATATCATTGATATAGAACTCCATAATCTGCTCTTTGGTGTATTTCTTCGTCAGATCTAAGGAAATCAGCATCTCCTTGATCTTCCGCTCCATCGACACCTCGCGGGTCAGAAAACGGTTTCTCGCTAACTGCTGGGTGATCGTACTCGCGCCGTGCTTTTCTGCTCCCTCAGTCAAAAAGTAATTGACTGCGACACGGAAAATACCTTTTATATCAATGCCTGGATTTTCCCAGAACGTCCGATCCTCGATCGCCACAAATGCGTTGACTGCATTCTGCGGTATCCGGTCATACGTCAAATAACTGGAATCCTCGTCTCCCGTCAGCTTCGCCAGCACATTACCGTTGGAATCATAAATATAACTTGCCTCCTGCAAACGGAACGTATCCGGCGTACTGTTTTCCACCACTCCCTCTATCTGGCTTTTATAGTCCTCATAGAGCGGAATCAGCTTATATGCGCCAAATCCGGCACCGCCAATCACCAGCAGTACCAGACACACCAGAAGCGTCTTGAACATGGTTCCAAAGATCCTTGCCATCGCATGGAACACGATCTGCCCACCGCTCCGGCTGTTATTTTTGCCCGCTTTCTTTTGCTTGCCGACATCGATTTTCCCGCTTTTCTTTGCGGTGCCCCGCCTGCCCGAAGATCGTGCGGATGAAGCTGCCGGCTTCTTTCGAACGCCGGAGGCGTCCTCTCTCGTCTGTTTCTCCCTCATCTCTTCCCTCATCTTCCCATGTATCTATGGTTGCTTCCATTCTATTTTCATGCGGCACCTTAGACTTCAAAAATGCCTGTCTGCGGACAGCAACTTTTTATACTTTTCTGACAAAATCAGCTTGGACTCTATTTTATTATAAGTTTTTTTGTCCAAAAGAACAAGCCTGTTTTCGAAATCTGCTCAATCTCCTGCCGCGTGTTACTGTTCGCGCATATGTGCCCAGTAACGGAATTTGCCGCGGCTTCGCATTTAAATACGGCAAATTCCTGCTGCCACCACGTTTTCTTACGGCACTTTCGGTTCCAAAAGTGCCGGCCCGGAAACAGTAACGGGATTTTGCCAATGCATTCAGCTTCAAAAACACTTGTCTGTAAACTGCATTTTCGCTGTATCAACGCCGTTTCCGAAAAAGAAATGCTAGAAGTTCATGCACTAACAGCGGCGTGGCGGATAACAGGAGAAGCGCCAGCCACTCTGCCGGGTTCAGCTGCACCGTGTGAAGGAGTTTCATCAAAAAAGGAATCTCCGTCACTGCAACCTGCATCAGAATCCCCACAAAGACTGCCGCAAGCATCAGCGGATTTTTCCCAAGACTGCGTGAAAATGCCGAGCCCGTAAGCGAGCGCATGCCGACCGCATGAAAGAGCTCCGACAGCCCCAGAACGGTAAATGCATACGTCTGTGCTCGCAAAAGCTCCTGTCTGCTGAAAAATGCCCCCAGCGTGACTGCTGCAATCAGAGACCCGTAAAATACCATGCAGAACCACCCGCCTCCGGCAAACAGCGACTCGCCCGTCCGGCGCGGCGGCTGACGCATCAAGTTCTCCCGGTCGTTTCCATCCATGCCGAGTGCCAGCGCCGGAAGCGAGTCCGTAATCAGATTGATCCAAAGGATGTGCCCGGCTCCCAGCGGCGCCGGTATTCCGATAGCAACGGCGGCAAACATGGTTAAAATCTCCCCCAGATTGGAGGAAAGCAGAAACAGTATAGATTTTCGTATATTTTCATAAATGCCGCGCCCTTCCTCAATTGCCCTCTCGATCGTCGCAAAATTATCATCCGTCAAAATCATATCCGCCGCCTGCCGCGCCACATCGGTGCCGCCTTTTCCCATCGCGATCCCGATATCGGCTGATTTAAGCGCCGGCGCATCATTTACGCCGTCCCCGGTCATCGCCGTCACGCACCCGGCGCGTTTTAAAGCCCGCACAATCCGGACTTTATGTTCCGGCGACACCCGTGCAAAGACTGATACAGAACCGATTCGTTCCTCCAGAGCTCCCTCATCCAGCGTTTCCAGCTGCGCCCCCGTCATGCATTCTTCCCGCCGTTTGGCAATCCCCAGCTGCCTGGCGATCGCAAGCGCCGTGTCTGCATGATCTCCAGTGATCATGACTGTTTTGATGCCGGCCTTTTTCGCTCGCTTGAT
>OLOQ01002668.1_pt1 | contig 14124 bp, 19 predicted proteins | sample 1673101 | NCBI WGS metagenome assembly OLOQ01 (sample SAMEA3136754, study PRJEB25190) | human gut metagenome | biome: human gut; feature: human-associated habitat; material: faeces | place: Austria | collected 2013 | reverse complement strand
GGGCGATTACCGGAAATCCCCATTTTGAGCTTTCTCTGATTGAGATGCATGACCATGGTTTATCTTACACGTATCACACACTTGAGAATCTCAGAAAGCAGAACCCTGATACCGATTACTACTTTATCATCGGTGCAGATTCCCTATACAGTTTCACCACCTGGATGAAGCCCGAGAGAATCTGTGCTGCATGTACGATCGTAGTTGCCACGAGAGACCATACACCCATAAAAGAGCTGTCTGAAGAAATGGAACGCCTGACACAGCTTTATCATGGTCATTTTGTACGGCTGGACACCATGAATATTGATATTTCCAGTCAGCTGCTGCGCCAATGGCATCAGGAGGGCAAAAGCCTTCGTTATTATGTACCAGACGCAGTTGCCGACTATATCAATGAGCACCATATTTATCATATTACGGAAGGAGCATCCGAAACGAATGGCTGATTACGATTTTATAAAAATGCAGAAAAAACTTTCCAAATATCTCGATGAAGATCGTTTTGAGCATACGCTCGGTGTTATGTTTACCTGCGCCTCGCTGGCAATGGTCCACGGATATGACCTCAAAGATGCCCAGGCTGCAGGGCTGCTCCATGACAGCGCAAAATGCATTCCAAATAAAAAGAAACTAAAAATGTGTGCAGAACACAATATCCCGGTTACTCCATTTGAAAAGGAACATCCTTTTCTTCTTCATGCCAAACTCGGAGCTTATATTGCACGTGCAAAATACGGAATCACTGATGAAGAAATTCTTTCTTCCATCACATTCCATACTACCGGTAAGCCAGAGATGAGTACCCTCGAAAAGATTGTTTATATTGCAGATTATATTGAACCGCTTCGGCAAGAATGCCCTTCGGCTCTTCGCCTTCCCCGAAAATGGCCTTGTTCAGCCCTTCCGCAAGGGCTTTCCCGATCATTTCACCGAACGACGGCTTGCGCTCGTTCACTTCGCCTTCGTCATAAGATACCAAAATATCAGATTTCAGAGCGCAAAGCGGACGCACGCCCCCGTTGCCGTAGCACGCGCTGTCGCTGCTCAACGCGCCCGAAAGTGTTGACAAAGCGCACAAAACTTTTATAGCCGTTCCGCTCGGTTGAAAACGGGGTACAAGTCCAATAGTCTTCCGACGCTTTCGGAATGATTTTGCGGAATGCGCGGTACATCTGATCCGTGATAAGCCCGATCTTTGCGCTATCCGTGCCGTAATCGTCTAAACCGTCGTCGGAAGTCAGGTCAAGGACGATCGGCACAAACGCTTCTTTGTCCGCACCCGCGGCGGCCAGCTCTTCCAGAAAATCACCGTTCAGGAAAGCGCGGGCGGAAGAGGCGGCAAAATCGTTCTTATTGTCCGTGTCGAAAGCCATGTACCGAACTTCGCCGTTTTCGTCCTTCAACACATCTTCCGCAAGACAAAGCGACATATTCGGGCGTGCGTCCAGCACAACCCACTTCACACCGCCGTATGTAATGCGGCTTTCTTCGCCAAACTGTCCGATCTTTCCAGTCTTCAAAGTCTTTTCCATTTGAATAGCTCCTTTCAATTTTTCCGGCACCGCCAACACAAAGCGGGCGGCGTGTGATTGTGATATATCGGCTTTCAATTTTTCAAACGCAAGGGAAAGCCCCTGCGCTGTTTCTGCAATCGTGGGATCGTGGGCGGCCTGCTCCCGCTCGTTCAGCATGGTTCTTCGCCGCCTTTCGCGTTTTTGACCCATAGAATTTCGGTTCTTGTTTGCCCACGCTCCGCAAGCGCGCGTTTTTCTATCCGCTTCCAATCGTGCAACATGTTGTCGTAAATCTCATTTGCATACCCGCTCAATACCACCGAACCACTATGCGCCCTTAATGCCTCTAACAGCTGTATGTGTTGTTCTGTCGTCATTTCCTGCGCATATATATTTTTGCGGCGCGTTTCCGGCGTGTATGGTGGATCGGCGTAAATAAGGCAACGCGGATCGTTATATTTCTTTATCAGCTGTACCGCGTCCATGTTTTCTATTTGCGCGTCCTTTAATCTGGTTGCCGCCGCTTCCAGTTTATCCGGAAGCCTGTTCCACTGTTGCGGCATAGCAGGCGAACGCCCTGTTGCGCTATGCCGCCAACCCGTCCGCGCCGCCGTCATTGTCCCGAATGCCTGCCAGCACCGAACAAGAAAGCGTCGTGCGTCTTCCACCGGCTCCCCTGTTTTTTCATAGGAAGAATAGTATTCGTCCCGCGCCCACGGTGTTAATTCAATCAAGGCCGCCAGCTGTTCCGGCTGTTCCCGTAATACGCGGAAGAGATTTACAACATTTCCGTCAATGTCGTTTATTGTTTCCAGCCGCGCGGGGGCTTTTCGGAAGAAAACCGCACCCGAACCAAAGAACGGTTCAAGGTATATTTCATGTGGTGGGAAAAACCCGCTGATCCAATCCGCAATTCTCCATTTTGCACCAGCATATTTCAATACGGGTTTTACATCGGCGGGCGGCCGCTTTAACATTTCTTCCCGCCGTGGCGATATGGGCGGGTTTTGTTGTATTCGTGCTTGATCCGTATTGCCTCTTCAATATCAATTCCGGCGCGCCCGCAATAGTCCAGAATGCGGATCATGCAATCGGCCAATTCCACCGCCACGCCTTCCGGCTTTTTACTCTGTGCCGAACAAGGCGCGTCCGGATTTTCCGGATTGTATGGCCTGCTTCCGCAATGCGCGCTTCCGTCTTCTTCGCAACATACCCCGCCAGCATTGCACGGGAAGTATAGAACAGGCCGCCCGCTCCGGTATTCTTCCAAAGCCTCCGCAAGCTCTGAAACGCAAAGCATAAGGATTTCGGGCAATTCCCGTTCCTGCTCCCACCAGCCATGCGCAACGGCATTTTCATGCACCGCGGCGGCAAGATTGTTCAGCCCGCCGGGGGCGGCTCTAAATTTTTCCGATTTCAGCAAGCAACCTTCTTCATACTCAAAGAACGGGCAAGGCTGAATTCCCGTTGACGGATCGCCGCCGCAATCTTCGTCGCAAATATTCAAATATTCTTTGCGCAAGCGTTCGTAATTGTCTTTCATGGTTTGAATAGCTCCTTTCAAATTCGCCGTGTTTCGTATGCTTTTTTTAGTGCCTCTTGTCCCACGCTCATAATAGAAGGCGAAGCGATACGCAATAATGCGTTCACAAGCGTTCTGCACGCTATGTATTCGTTATCCCGCTTTTCGATCCAAAACGCCGCGGTTCTGAACCTGTCCGTTTTGATCCTTCTGATTTCCAACATTCCGCGCCCTCTCTCTTCCTGTTCAGGCTCCTTCACGCATTCGCATGTTTCGCCATAGTCAAGGTGACTTCCGCACCGATCGCAAACCTTGTATTTCACGATTTCACCGCCTTTCCGTTATAAATCACCAGCATAGAGGGGAAGGGCGCGGGATCGGCGGCGTTTCCGTCGTCGTCCGTAAATCGAAGCCGCCCACGAATAAAGCGAATTTCCGCTTTGTGGTATATAAAATCGTGGAAATAGCTTGTATCGGTGCGCGCTGGAATAAGAAGAACAATCGGCGTTCCGGCCTGCGCCTCTTCGTATGCCTTTTGAACCCATTTGCCGATTTCGCGCCCATACGGGGGATTGCAAAATACCGTACCCCCCCGCAACCTTCCAAGAGGATTTAAGCCCGTCAGTTTCCGGCGTGAAATATAGCGGGCATTTTGCCGTTTTATCCGTGGCCGCCGCGTCCAGCGTGAAGGAAAATTCTTCGTTCAGCTTGTCGAAGAAGTCTTGCGGCGTACACCAGCACATATTTTTAGAGGATAACAAAGCCTTGTTCATGCGCCCGCCCTCGCTTTCTGTAATTCCCGTTCAAGGCGTTCAACCTTCCGGCGCAAGGCGCGGTTGTCGGCGTTTACCCGCTCGATCTCTGCGGCCAGCTTGTCCGCGGCGGTGTCCGTTTTCTTTTGATAATCGCAAGGGCGCACAACTTCGCAAATATAAACCGTCTTGCCCGATCCGGAAAAATTGCTTTTCGTTTCCTCCGTCTGCAACACAATGTCCCGCGTGGCGTGGATTTCATCAAGCGACATCAACACAAAGCGGGAATGCCTCTGCGTTCTAATCATCGTCGCCCGCCTCACTTTCCGGCTCAATGATTGCCCCCGTTTCCGGATCAACCTTGAATTGCCCCGCACTCTCTGCGGCGGCCTGCCGCTCCCGCTCCTGTTCCCGAAGGTCAAGAGAAACGGCGCATTGCCGCGTCAGCTCTTGCAGGCGTTGGACGAATTGCGCGCTTATAACATCACACGGCATAATTACCGCTTGAAGCAGGAAGCCCGCTTTTGCCACGATATACGGCGCACCGAAAGGCGTTACCCGCTCGTAAAGCTCCAATACATCAAGCACATCTGAAACGGGCGACAAATAGCGGCTTTCGATGAAAACCAGCCCGCGGCGCGTCTGCAATGGTTTCAAGGTCTTTCCGCTATACACAATCGAAAGGTTGCCTTGTTCAATGATCTTTTCGGTTGCGTCGGTGTCCTCGAAGCTGATCCCCTCCGGAATGTCACGATACCGCACAAGCCAGTCTTCGCGCTGTTTCTCCGGCACATCGAAGATCGTTAAAATGCTTTCTTCGTCCAGCTCCGGAAGGCCGGAAATAGGATAAACCGCGCTTCCGTCGCCTATGTACTGCGATATTGTGCCGCTATCGCCGTATCGGTTGAACAAAACAACCTGTTTGTTTTTCTTGCATATCGCGGCAATGCTCTTTATCTTCATTTGCGGCGGCCTCCCTTCCGGAAGTCCCGCACGGTATCGCGGATCGTGGTTTCCGTCAGATACCAGAACAGCGGCAACCCTAAAAGTAACGCTTCACCGCCGATCGCCTCGTATCCGCGTTCGGCAAGGGCGTACTCTTGCCCCCAACGGAAGAGAAGAACACCCGCCGCGGTAAGGGCGGCGTATTTCAAGACAGCAAAGGCAACATTCGCCGTCAATGTGCTTCCCGCTACCCGAAGAGTGCGGGAACGGCGGCGCGTGGCCGCCTGTGTGTTTTGAATAGCTCTTTGCATGTGTGATCCTCCTTTTTATTTTGTTTCCGGCAAAAGTGTTAAATCTTCGCGGGATACTCTGCTAATAACTGCAAATTGCCCGCAATGTGGGCATTTTTCTGTTTCGATTTCAAGCCCTTTGCCTCGAACAACGCGGCGTATTCTAACAATCGCCCCCGCGCTTATTCCTTCGCCCGCTCCGTTTCGCATTCTTCGTTCCGTTGTTGCGTATCGGCCTTCTAACAAAGCCGCCGTATATTTCTTCGGTATCACTGTTTTTCGCCCCCTCAATATTTGCCGTAAACAATCACGGCCATATAAGGGCGATCGGTTTTCGCGGCGGTTACAATGGCCGTATTGATCCACGATACCCGCAAGAAGTCGCGCGCCGCCCGCTTTGCCAGCCTCCACACCGCCCGCGCGTCGTCGTCGCCAAACTCTGCGACGGCTTCAAGGCTGAATTCGCACACCTTGACGATCCTTCCGTAAGGCTTGCGCGCGGGGCGTTCCTTCATGTATTCTTTGTTGCCCTCTTTGCATTTGATAATTTCGAGCGGGCGGGGGAACTGCCAGCCGCCGCCCTGCTTGTCCTGCTTCTGCTTCGACATAGTTTGAATAGCTCCTTTCGCTTAACTGCTGTATGGATTTTTCAAGCTCCAATCCCAAAACATGCCGCCTTCGTATTCCGTTCGGAAATGGTTTACTTCTCCGTCGCCCGTGAAGAAGACATATTCAGCGGGAAGTACGCGGCCAACCTCGCCGCCTTCTCGTTTTTCCCGCTCCCACCGTATCAGCACATCGGCGGCAATCGCCTTGAATTCCTCTGTTGCCGGATAGTCCGGCGAATATCCGGCGAATTGGTGCGGCTGTGTTACCACTTCGGCCACGGTGTCCGGCCAGCCTTCCGCGTCAACGCGGTTCAGGACGCACCACACAACCGCCGCTTTGTGCATATCCGAAGGAATGCCGCGGGCTTCGCCCCATATCAGGCGCGCCAGCATTTCAACTTCCGCTTCGTCCGGTATGTATGGGGCGGGCGTAGGTGTCGGCGTTGCCGCCGCGGGCGCGTCCAGCTTGTCCCGCTCGGCCTCTTCAAGCGTAGGCGCGGGCAACGCCTGATCCTGCCCGCCGGGGCTGTCGGCCTCCATCGGAACCACCGCCGCAACCGCCACGGCGAAGGCGCACCCGACAACCGCCACGGCCAGAAGCAGAAAGGGAAGAGGCGAACGGCGGCGTTGCCTGCGCTTTACGCCCCGTTCCATATCTTTTCGACCTCTGCGCGGCACGCTTCAAGCCCGTTTTCGCTAACCCAATCTTGCAAGGCTTCGCGCCGTTCTTTTCGTAATCTCTCTTCTTCTGCCTCGAATTCTTCTTGCAATGTTTCCGGATCGTGAAGCTGGAATGCGCGCCCATATCCATTCAAGCAAACTTCAATCAGAATGCACCCCGTCCCGCCGTAGGTATCCGGCGCGATCCGCACGCGCATATTGCCAAGCCGCATTATGTAGTAGTCCGGCAACGCGTTTTCTTCCCGCTGAATGCCCTTTGCTGTTCCGAATTCCTGCAAAGCCAATTCCCGCGCCTTCTTCAAGGTCAGCTTCACACCACCGCGCAACGGGCTTTTGCGGTGTTCCCGCCTAAAAATCGCCGCTTGCACTTCGGCGGTTCTCTTTTGCTTTCTTTTCATAGTTTGAATAGCTCCTTTCGCGCCTATCGCGCTTTCAGCTTTAACCACCATTCCGGATTATTCCGGAACTTCTCATGCGGACAATATGTGCAGTCCGTAGAAGGGCATTTCCGGCAATACCGTTTGTGAAATTCGTCGTCCCACGGCCCTTCTAAAATCGGCAACCCCCGAAGGAACGCCCCAAACTCCGCGGGGGATTGTGCCAGCTTTTCAAAATTAGTCACCGTCAAAACCTCCCGTTCAGCTCCCGCCGTTTGCCTGTGCCGCCCCGCGGCGGCCTCTACGCTTGAAGTTTTCCCGAACCACCGCTTGCGCCCGCTCCGCGCTGTAAACTTCGCGTTGTGCCGCGTCCACTTCTCCGGTATAGCCTCGTTGCAATTCGTGGTAGATCGTCGCGGTATGCACGCCAAGCCGCGCGGCGATTTCAAGCGGGCGATCCCCGCGGGCGTGCCACGCCTCGATCTTCTTTCTATCCTCAAAATCCAGATACCTATAATTTCCCGCCATGTCTTCACCCCGTTTCTATTGCGGTTTGTCGTGGTTTGTGGTATAAAAAAATAAATGCGGAAGGTTCGTAATTCCCGTTCTGGGGAATTCGTTTCCTTTCGCATTTAATATTACAACCCACAAGCGCAAATGTCAATAGTAAATGCGAAAAAAAATGAAAATTTATTTTTATAGCGCGTCAAGGCATTCGCGGAAGCACATTGCAGAAGTTTTCCAGCCCAATATTTCACGCGGATAGTTGTTGATCCATTGTTCAAGGTCTTTTATTGCGGCGGTTGATACTTTTCCGAAGTCTGTTCCTTTCGGGTATCGCCGCCGTATCATTCTATTTTGATTTTCGTTTGATCCCCGTTCAAAACTGCTGTACGGGTGACAATAGTAAAAGCGCGTCCGCTTCCCCTTGCGGATCGCGGATTGTTCCAGCCTTTCCACATTTGAGAATTCCCCGCCATTGTCAACGGTGATCGTTTTGAACACCTTGCGGAAGAGCGCGCCGAACCGCCGTTCTATACGGTCAAGTGCCTTTATAGTGCTTTCCTCCGTCCGATCCGGCATACGCTCTATAATTTCCTGCCGCGTCTTCCGCTCCGTCAGCACAAGAAGGGCTTTTTTTGAAGTCTGCTTCCCGCTGTAAACTGTATCCATTTCCCAATGTCCGAACACTTCGCGCCCCTCCACTTCGGCGGGGCGTTTTTCTATGCTCTTCCCGCGTGGGGCGCGTTTGGCCGTCTTCACTTTGCGATATTTCCGCTTTCGTTTTGCCTTTTCCGGCAAATCCTTGTTTGTCAGCATAAGAAACACGCCCTTTGTTATGTAGCCGTAAAAGGTGCTTGTGCAAATTGTGGTTTTGAATTCCAGCCCCTCTAAAGCAATGTCGGCAAGTGCGGCGGCGGGGGATCGGCCTTCTTCAAGCACTTTTCTTTCCAAATATTCCGCAAGGGCGTGATCACGGCCAATTTTCAGCGGTGCGCCTTTTGCGGAAAGGTTTTCACGGTATCGCCTGTGCGCTTCGTCCGGATTGTACCTTTCTTCCTCTGTCCAATCCGAATTACGGTGAACCATGCGGGCGCGTTTTACTTCGCGGTAAATCGTGCTGATATGCACATGGATTTCCGCGGCGATCTCCTTTGCCGAATGTCCGTTATTTAATAACGCCTCAATCTTGTAACGGTCTGCCTTTGTCAAATGGCTAAAACAATGCCCCATGCTTCACGCCCCACGGCCAGCGTGGGGGCTTCTCTATGTTCTGTTACTCTTTCCATGTGCCGCCAAGCGCGGCGATCGTGTACCTGTCCGCGCGTCCGTTGACAATCAAGCCTTTTGACGCTTGAAAGCACCGCACGGCATAGGCGGTCAACCTTCCGTATGTCCCATCGGCTCCGTTGGTGCCGCAATGGTAATTCCGTTCGATCAAGGCCGTTTGCAACGCCTTCACATCGTCGCCGCGCATAAGGGGTTTTGCTACTTTCAGCACGCGGGCAACCTCAAAAGAACCCGCCGCGGGCGGTGTCTGTTCCGGCTTTGCGCCGTCATGCTCCGATTTTCCCGCCATCTGTTCCGGCGCGCGGGCGGTTTGTTCCTCTTCGGCCTTCACGCGATCCGGCGCGGCTTCCTCGTTCTGCTGGACGGGCGCGGCCTGCTCTTCGGCAACCTTTTTCCGCGTGTGCGTGGTTTTGCTTTCCGTATCCTTCTTCGGCGCGCGCTTGCGCGTGCCTGTGGTTTTTCTCTGTTCGCTCATGCGTAAAACCTCCCGTAATGAAATAAGCCCCCGCCGCCGCGGTTCAGCGGAAGCGGGGGCTTCGTGGTATCAGGCGGGCGGCATGTGGCCGCCGCCTCCATCAAGCCGCGGGCGGTAAAGGAGTAAACCCGCGCGCGGCGCAATGGCAATTAAGTATTCAGGGCTTCCGCGGTGTCGGTATGCGTCTTCGGAAGCGCAAAAACAGCGGCTTCGATCGCACCGTCAACAATCTTCTTCAAATCGTCGTCGATTTCAATTCCCGCCGCTTCGATGAACTGATAGACAAGTTTTGTTGCCTCTTCCTTCCGCTGTCCCTCTTCAATTTTGCTTGTTTTATAAAGCTGTTCGGCGGCTTCCGTCGCCTTCTGCGCCCACCCGATCACCTTGTCAATAACCGTGATAACGGGAACTTCGGGGAAGAACTCTTGCAGGGTATCGACCACATGATCCGCGGTGTCAAGAACGGTTGTCGTCCCTGTCAGCACGCCGGAAACATTGATCCCCTTCTTTACCAGATAGGGGATCAGCACGATCAGCCCCACGAAAACGACCGCGACGACGGCCACAACCACAAGAACAATTACCATGTTATCCATTTTTCAAAGCCTCGCTTTCTTTTTTGTTGGTGTTTATATTTGTTACTCCTTTACAAGCGTGAGATCAGAAACGCGCACGGCGGCCACAGTCACGCCGCCGTAGGTGATAACAGCGCGATCGCCGTTCAGCTCCGAAACAACATGATCGCGGCTATACACGAAAGAGGCCAGCCCGCCGCCCGTGTAGGTCTTCGCACCCTGTTTCACACGCACGACGCTTCCGGCCTTGATTGCGCCGCCTGCTCCCGCTCCGGTGTCCGGCTTGTCCGGCTGAACGGGGGCGGCGTTGTCGTATTCGATATAGGGAAGTTTGCCGTGCTTCGTCCATGTGCGGGCGTTGTACCCGCTCTTTGTCCCCATGTTTTTAACGGCTGTGATCTGCACATCGTTGTCAAAGGCGGGGGAACACTCCACGGCCAGCCCGCCGCCGATGTAAACGCCGATATGCCCGCTACACCAAAGGGCTTCGCCAACCTCCACATTGGAAAAGTTGGTTGAAACGCCCTTGCATTTTGTAATCATGGTATCCGCGCCAATGTCGGGAACGCCGTTCACGGCATAGGACGCGCCGCCGTAGGTTTTGGACGCGTCGCCGTTCCAGCCCCACAAAATGCCTTTAATCAGGCACACGCAATCGAACCCGAAAACGGGCGGGTTCTGGTTTGCGGCGGCCTTAATCATTTTCGTTCGGGCGGCCTGCTTGTTGTATGCGTGGTTATTGCAATACCGCGACACATTGCCACCCGTCAGGGGCGCACCAAAGCACCCCATGACATAAAGGGTTTTGTAATTCTGCGCAACCGCTTTCAGTTTCGCAACAAATTCACTTGCTTTCATAACTGCCATTGTTTTTCGCTCCTTCGCTATTATTCTTCGTGTGCGCGTTCCAGCGTGTCAATTCGCTTGTGCGCCTGCTTTGCGGACGCTTCAACGGCGGTCAGGCGCGTTACAAACTCGGTGTTTGTTTTCCGCTGTTCCTTTTGTTCTGCCTTGATTTCGTCCGTATTCGCTTTGATATACCTTATTTCCGTAAGTACGGTTGCGTCGTTTTTCGCCTCGCTTTCCGTGTCGCTTTTCCGGTTGCGGGCAAAAGCCGCATACCCGAACACGATTGCGCAAACCGTACTAACTACGGAAAGAACGGTCAAGAACTGTTCCATGCTTCCACCACCTTTACACCTTTTCCCATTGCCACAAACCCGCCGTGTCGGGCGGGTAAACGCAATTCGGCATATCAGCCTTTGCCAGATATACCGCGCCTTTGTAGCTGTAATAAAGCCCCTCAACCACATTTACCACGATCCCCGCGGTTTCCGGATACGGGATCGGATCGTCAAGCGTCCCCGTGTGTTCCAGCTCGACAAGGCGGTAATACGCGAATGTGGTTTGCACGGGATACGCGGCGGCGTTTGAAGTGTGCGGCGCGACGATCTCATAATAAAGGCCGTCGTACCTGATAATTTCGCCTTTTGTCTTGTATTCGTGGTTGTCCTGATACTCCGGATAATCCACAATATCCGTTGACGCAAGGATCATTTCATCGGTGATCGCATTCGTTCCCGCGGCGCGGTCTGCGACAATCTGCGCTTTGAATGAAAGGGAAAGAAGGGCGGCGGTGCTTTCGCCCGCCGCCTTCACGGTTTCAACTTCCTTCTTCAATTCTGCGGTTTCGTTCGGCTTGTCCGGTCTGTATGTTACGCTCATTCAAAATTCCCCCCGATCGAAGATACCCAACACGCGGAAATAGCGTCGCCGCGCTCCACCGTTACACGAATATTCAGGCCAAATTTAACGGCGGTGTTGATTGTGTTCTCGAAGACATGTGCCACGCCTTGAATTACGGCGTTCGTGCAATCCTCCCACGCGGGGGAAGGATCAAACGGATTGTTCGTTGCCTCCACTTTGAAGGTTGCGCCCGCTGGAATTTCCCGCGTTACTTTCACATTTGCGCGCGTGGGCTGTTCCTCCGCTTCCAGCGGCGCGGCCAGTGTGATAACAAAACCGCTGATCTGCTTTGTGAAGGTCAGCGTGCGCACCGCTTTATTTCCCACGGTGTCCGTTGCGGTAATTGTGATCGTGTGCGCGCCATTGGAAAGGGCGGTGAAGTCATGCCCCGCAACATTCATCGTGTTTTCTTCTCCAAGCGTGGGCGTGTAGCTCCGCAAGGTGGTTTCGTTCACCTTTTCAACCACTGTCACCTTGTCATTGTCCGGATCGGTCACGGTGTACTTGTAAGAGAAGTCGCCGCTTTTCGTTCCAAGATCGGCGTTTTGTCCGGAAATGGCGGGCGGCTGATTGTGAACTACTGGAACCGCGGAAGAAGTCACATACGCACTTTCGTTCCCGTAGGTGTCCCGCGCCTTCACGCGGTATTTGATCGTGTTCCAGCTTGTCGAAACGGTTTCCGTAAAGGTGCGGGCGGCTGTTGCCGTTGCCTGTGTATAGCTCCCGTTGTTTACCGACCGTTCCAGAACATAGGTGATCGTGTCGCCGTCCGGATCGGTGGAAGCTCCCCATGTCACGGTTATGTTTTGCGTGCTGTAACAGCTTTCCGGCACGGAAATTCCGTCCGGTGTACTCGGCGCGGCGTTCCACTGGAATTCATAGTTTCCGCGGCTGTTTTTGTTATCAGATACCAAAATATCAGATTTCAAATTACAAAGCGGACGCACGCCCCTGTAGCCGTCGCACGCGCTGTTGTTGTCCAACGCGCCCGAAGTGTAGACAAAGCGCACAAAGTACGAGACGCCGGAATTCGGCGTGCGAAGCCACCAATACCACGCCTGCGAAGTTGTCGGATCGCTCGAATAGTTGCTTTTATCAATGGCCGCTTGCGTACAATAGGCAAGGCGGCTTGTGTTGTCGCTGAACAAGGCCAGCTTTGAACCCTCTGCAATCCCGTTTTCGTTTGCAAGTCCGACTTCCGTTGTGCTTGCAAGGAACATTTTTGCGGTAAATGTTTCATAGCTCCCGCCGTCTGTAACGGTGTTTTTGGCAACGGTAAGCGTGGTTGTCATAAGTGCCGCTACAAAATCGTCGTCAAGCATAGCAAGGAACCCCGCCCATGTGTCATAGGGGTTTACATTGTCCCATACATTTGCACTTGACGGCGGCGCGTCCTGCGCGTGCTTTGCGCTGTACCATTGCCCCGCCGCGGCGTTACTGTTCAGCCATTGAAGGATATTGGAATGAATATGCCTGTTGTTGCCGTAATTCCGACGATCCGAATTGCTATTGCTCGGTTCTTTTGCGTCGGAACAAAGCAACGCTATGATCTTGTCGGTAATCAGGGTAATAGCTCCGGACGGATAGCCCGCATGGTTTTTGTCTGCCATTTTGAAAACGACATAATCGCCCAAGAACGACCGATAAGCCGACTTTACAGGCACTTCAAAGGTTGTCCCAACGCCAAGCGTGCTTAATTGTTTCGCCATTCTTTGCCTTCCTCCTTTTCTTCGGAAACAGCAACGCCGCCACGGTTGCCCGCGGCGGCGTACTGCCCGAATAATTTGTTGTAATGCTGATCCATGTTCCGGATCAGGTGATAGCAATTCCCCTTCGACGCGTGGCCGCGCCAGCTTTTATAGGATTGCTCCACCTTTTCCGGCGTGATTTTTCCGGCTTCCAGCAACCCGCGCATTTTGGTTAAACGGCGGCGGGCGTTGTTCTTTGACTTCCGGCGTACTTTGCGGATCACCGCGCCGCTTTCGGTCAAATACGAATGGAAGCCCAAAAAATCAATTCCGTTTTTCAACGGATAAATATTTGTCTTCGCATTCAACGAAAGCCCTAATTCGTTTACATGTCTTTCAATCTCCTTCCAGCAATAGCGCAAATATTCTTTGTCTTCGTGGATCAAATAAAAATCGTCCATATATCGGCCATAAAATTTTATGCCTAACTTCTCTTTTATCATGTGATCCAGCGAAGAAAGATAGAGAAGGGCGAAAAGCTGTGAAGACTGGTTGCCGATCGGAATTCCTACATTGCCTTCGGTGCTGTCTATTATCATATCCAGCAACCAAAGACAATCAGGATCGGAAATATACTTGCGGATTAAGGATTTTAACGCGTCGTGCTTGATATTATAGAAATACTTTGATATATCGCATTTCAATACCCACCCGTCAACACCTCGTACACGGTAAAACCTCCGCATAAATCCTTCCAGCCGTTCAAGGCCGAAGTGCGTACCTTTTCCAACCTGTGAAGCGTAATTGTCTTTTATGAATGTGCTTTGCACCCTCGGTTCAAGGACATTATCACAAAGCGCATGTTGCACAACCTTGTCTTTGTAGCTGTTCGACATTACAACCCGTTCTTTCGGTTCGTAAACCTTGAATGTGTTGTATGGTGAAAGCCGGTATGTGTGGCTCTGTAACTGCACGCTTAACAGGTTCGGGGCTTCCAGCAAATTAACTTCAAACTTTGCCGCCGCTCCTTTCCACCTTTTGCCGCGGCGCGCCTTCCGGTACGCGCGGTATAGGTTTTCAAAATTATAGACTTTTTCAAAGTCGGTCATGTTAAAAAATCTCCTTGCCGTGTATAACCTCGGCCATACCCGCGGGCA
>OLOQ01002666.1_pt1 | contig 14130 bp, 12 predicted proteins | sample 1673101 | NCBI WGS metagenome assembly OLOQ01 (sample SAMEA3136754, study PRJEB25190) | human gut metagenome | biome: human gut; feature: human-associated habitat; material: faeces | place: Austria | collected 2013 | reverse complement strand
AAAAGCCCGGAAATACGCCGCTTTCTGGCACTTGATTTTATTTTCTTGACATCAATACAACCGTCTCGACGTGCTTCTCATTGGATAGGGAATTTTCCGTATCTTCATCATCATCGAAAAACATTGTATCTACGAGCTTTCCGTCAATATTCAACGGAATCTTGAACTGTACTGATTTCACCCAGCGACCGTCTTTCTGCTTCTCCTTGAAAATTTCCACTTTCTCAAGCAATGCATTCATGAGAACCTTCTTATCTGCATCTGATACATCGTCAATATTTTCGATTGTTGCATCTATCAGTCTCTTATAGACTTCCGTCGAAAGATTCTCTCCCTGAGCATTCTCTATTGCCAACTCATTCTGATACAAAAGATTTTCGATTGATGCAAGCTGGTCATTAATTTCGCCAAGATATGCTCTATAAGATTTCATCAAGTCATCATACAAATTATCATCAATATCTAACTCATTGATTCTGCGTAATTGCTTTGTTTTCTTTGTATTCAGCTTTGCACGCTCATCAACTAATCGTGTCTTCTCTGCTTCCAATTCTTTCAATGAATCATCTGTACCAACTCTGTTCAATACATTGTCTTTCATGCTGTTTTCACCGCCAAAGACGTATTTTATCATCTGTATGACTTCTGCATTGATTTCATCCTGTCGAATATGCTTTTTATAATCACAAGGATGTCCTGAGACCATTTTTCGATTTTTACAGATATAGTACCACATATCTGTATAGAACTCCTCAGAACCCTTTTTCTTCTTCCTATTGACCACGCCATACATCGGAGCACCGCAAACCGGACATTTCACAATACCTGACAGAACATGTTCATGCAGTAAGCTGTGTGTCTTCTCACGCTTGAAAGCATTCTTCATTCGCTTAACCTGTACTTTGTACCATGTTTCTTCATCAATAATTGCTTCGTGCTGTCCCGGATACAGCTTGTAAGAATCCTTGTCTTGTTTAACTACATGAAACTCATTACGTGTACCAGCCACTTTTTCATTTCTTCTACGTCCATAGGCAATTTTTCCAGCATACACAGGATTGTCCAGAACTCCTTTTACAAAATGGTCTGAAATCAATGGCACTGTTCCATTCTGACGAACAGTCTTTCTATATCCATTATCATTGAGCCATTTTGCAACAGCATTGACACCCATACCAGACAAATATTTCTCATAAATCAGCTTTATCAATTTAGCTTCGTCTTCATTTATTACAAGCATCTTTGACTTTTGTCCTTCAACTGCCACAAGTTTATAGCCATAAGGTGCAAAACCACCGTTCCATTTACCGTCCCTGGCTTTCTGCTGTCTTCCAGCCATCGTTTGCTCGCTGATATTGCTTCTCTCGATTTCTGCAACCGATGCAAGCACCGAGATTATCAACTTACCAGCAGCACCAGCACTGTCTATACCATCTTCGACACACAACAGATTCACTCCATAATCTTCCATGAACTGTAATGAATTAAGTGTATCAGCAGCATTACGACCAAATCTCGATAGCTTGAATACCAGCACATAATCAACATCATCCTTACCAGACTTGATGTCACTCAGCATCTTCTTGAACTCAGGTCTTCCGGCAATGTTCTTACCAGATTTACCTTCATCACTATACTCACCGCAGACTTGCATTTTTCTATGCTTTGCTTCGCTTCGTAGTCGCTCTTTCTGAGCTTCAAGGCTATATCCGTCAATCTGTAATTCAGTTGAAACACGTGTGTAGATATAACATCTTTGTTTCTTCGCCATTTTCCTACCCACTTTCTCAAAATCTTTTCCAATATCGTGCTTCTATTATATATCAATGATACACTTCTTTCAACATTTTTCTACATGATTGCGGAATATATAAAACCCACGAAGCAGTTCGCCCCGTGGGTCATATTTCTTTATCCAGCCATCTTGCTTTTCAATTCCTTTTTGTACTTGTAATAAGTATTCTTATCAATTCCCAGCAATTTAATCAAATCCTTATCACTCAAATCACCGCCAAACGCTTTGCTATATTTCAAAATCTTCTTTTTACTTTCATCAGATTTCTTTGTAACCACAACAGTACCTTTTGCACGTCCCAGCTGTTTTCCATTCAGCTTCGCTGTCTGTAAACCCTGTCTTGTGCGTTCTGATAAATCATCACGTTCTTTCTGAGCCTGCTCAAATGCAAGCTCTACCTGCTTTTCAGCCAGTTTCATCAGATACTGATTCACACCAGCCAAAATCAAATCTACATCCGTATTGGTCATTGGAACCAATGCATCTCTTGTAGCTTTATACACATCTGTATTGATATATGGTTCATTGATAAATACAAGATTTACACCATCATCAAACAGCTTCTTGTATAACTCAAATCCTTCTGCTGCATTTCTGCTCATACGAGATACAGAATCAAAGATGATTGTATCTCCACTCTGCACCTTGTTCAGCAACTTCTGAAATTCATGTCTCCCGGTGGTCTTTGTACCAGTGAAGATTTCCTGATAAATCTTCGCAGATGCATCCACAGCTAAGATATTACGAATCTGTCTGTCAATATTCTGTTTATCTGTAGATACTCTCACATATCCATAAATCACTATGTATCACCTCTTTTTATATACTAATATAAACGTCCGTCTAAATTCATATATATTATGCTATCAGATTTTATATCTCATTTCAAGATAAAAAAGTAGAATTTAGATGTATCGTATAAATTCATATAAAATAGACTGTAAAAAAGACACCTGATTTCTCAGATGCCATAAAAGTATTTATAAATTCTTTTTACCTTGATTTTCAGCAATCTTCCTGAGCAATTCTAATTTTTCCGCTTCTTGCCGTCTATGATTCACACCAATTTCATACATGTCTGACCGCTTTTTATTCGCTTCAATTGCTTCTTTTACAGCTTTATTATGTGATACCATAAAAAGTAAAAACCATGGTAAATTTACGCATACAACAGACAAAGCGCTTGTTAAAATTCCATCCACACAGACAGAAATAATTGAAATAGGAATTGCTAAAGTCATTAAAACATAAACCAATATTGGACGAATGCAATCATATTTACTCATCTGATACCATTTCACATATTCATAATCCAAACCATTTACACATCCAGGTGCAAATTTTTGTCTTTTTTCTTCATCAGTCATAGCTTTTCACACTTATCCTTTCTTTACTTCTCTCTATCATAACTGTCACCCTTCGGAATATAACTACCACCTTGTGGCAATGGTCTTCTACGTGAACTGTTTGCGTTCTTGTTACCAAAAATTCTACCTGGCAACGTGCTTTCAGCACGAATTTTATCTTGTCGAATCTGTTCCAGTCGTCTTTCATTTTCTTCATTCATTCTTCTGACTGTCTCAGCATCTGGTTGTACTTCTTCCACAACCTGCTCCGCTGGTTCTAGCACTGTATGCTCCGCAACAGGTTCTTCCTGTACAACATCTTTCTCAGGAACATTTTCTTCCTCTGGAATCTCCTGTTCCTTCTCTTTTACAGAATCCAATTCTTCAACAACAACTTCTTCATCTCCTGTTTCTTCTTCCGGCGGTTGCATCAAATATTCATCGTATTCCTCCACCAGTGCCTTATAATCAAGACCTTCACCAAATTTATAAATGTCACCATTTTCATTCGTATAGAACTCATATCCCTGCGATTTCAAATACTCTTTGAATCGCAACTGTTTCTTCCATTTTTTCTTTGGTTTCGCTTCCGGTTCTTCTTCATCTTCCTGCTGAACAACAACACTTTGCACCTGCTGTGCAGCAGCTTTCAGCTTCGCTGATTCTTTCAAATCAAAATACTCTTGTACGCCGTCAACATCATAAAGATGTCCCATGTTGTACGAACGAACCTTTGTATGTTTCGGTGCCTTTTCACCATCAGGCACATTCGATAAATCCTGCAAGTCATACACATAAAAATCCGTATGCTTTGCAGTTTTTCTTTTCGATTGTTTATGTTCTACACTGACACCATTACTCTGTAATTTTTCAAAAAATTCATCAGCAGATTCACATTCTTTCAATGATTTTTTAATGCGGTCACGCAAATCATCTTTCCAAGAATATTCACCTTTTTCTCTCAAAGATTTCTCAGATTGTGTCAGCTTTTCAGGATTCTTTACACCAGTGTCTCGCACAGTGTACTTCTCTGTAATTTTATCTGTCCACTTCTTAATCGTTGGATGATAATACTGTTCTTTATCACACGCTCTGTAATCTTCCATCGACACATTGTTCACTGCAATGTGGTTATGAACACATCCTGCCTTTCCATCAATCTGCGTGAACACTGCCACCTGTCTGCCGGGATAATGCAGCTGTGCAAACTCCACTCCGAGATGATTTGCCATCTGTAAATCATTCGGGTCATCAGGATTAAATTCCTTTTTTGAAAATGACTGAATCACATGAATCATCTGATTCTTGTGACCGCTTTTCATCTTATCCCAATACTGTTGCATCTGCGTTGCAACATCTACTCCCGGTACTAAATTCACATAGCCAATCACTTCATTTCTTTGTTCTTTGCCGTTGTGACCTTTCGCATCTTTTCCGATTGCATACTTCAAGAGTGCCTTACCTGATTTTCTCAAAAAAACTTTTGAATAAGCCATTTGTATCGTCACTCCTCTCGTATTACAACCTTAATGTTTTCCATAATTCACGTCCCACTTTATCAGCGGTCTTCTCAAATCTTTCTGTAAGATTTTCCAACTCTGCCTTGCTCAGCTGCGGCACGCTTTTCTGCTGTGTCTGAATCATTACTTCCAGACTTCTGTATTTCTTTTTCAATTCTATTTTTACATCATCTGGTAAATCTTTTTCGGCTAATTGTTCCAGAACTTCTCTCTGCTTTGCTTCCATCCGCTTCACTTTCAGTTCCTGATTATAATTACAACCAATCCTGTTCAGTTCCACTTTGATTGCATGAAGCTCTGTTCCAATTTCGCCCATCAGCTTCTCCACGTTCTTTCCCGTCTGTGTATCTACATACACCATATTGTTGAAATGTTTTTCCAGTGAATCATCTACTGCAAGTCTTACGACTTCGGCAAAACTACATTCGTATTCTTTTGCCATATCGCAGATGATTTTATACACATTTTCACCAAATCTGACTGTACCGGGAATCAAACGCTCCGTAGCTTCTTCACCATCTTCAAGCTCTTTCAAATCATGCGAATACTCATCTTCATATTCAGATTTTGCATTTGCCTGTTTCTCTCTTGCTTGTACGATGGTGTCATATATGCGGTTGTTCGGTTCCATCTTTCCACGTCTCCTTTCTGAATGAATCTCATTCCGTTGTATGGTGCCAGGTGTCAAGAAGGTACCTTTCAACCTCGCAAGCATAGGGTTCCGAACCGCTTCGCTGTTCTTCACCCTACCGCTCAGCCCTTCCGGGCTTCACTTGCTTGCGGGACAAACACTCACTTCGCTACGCTCCGTTCGTGTTTTTCCTGCGACCTTTTCCGCATGGGAACAACTCTGTTTTTCCCCCTGCACCCCTATTTTTCCACACCCAATTACTGAGCATAATATCCATTATTGCTGTAAGTTGGTTGTGGTTCTACTGGTTCCTGAACCTGTTCACGAACCATATTCTGCTGTTCGGCTTCCCTCTCAGCTTTCTCTCTTTTACGCTGTGCTGCTCTCACCCTTGCACGCTCTCTTTTCTGTTCTGCTTTCGCTCTCATTTCTTCAATCTCTACTTGACTTTCTTCCATTGCTGTCTTGAACAAATCAACATAATGTGCTGCAATAACTTTTACTTCATCGGCTTTCAATCCGATAAGTTTCTCGTTCAGCTTCACATCATTTTCAATGACTGAAATAAGAATTTTTCTGTTTGGTTCTGCTTCCAGCATCGCCAATTCCAGCTCAAGAGCTGCCTTCTGTTTTCTCTTTTCTTCAAGAGTTTTTCTTACATCTTTTAATCCTTTAGCATTTTTGTTTTCTAAATCTGCCATATCTATGTACCTCAACTTTCTGTAAAAATTTCATTTTGTTTACACTTGAAATATAGCACATTATTTTCGTTTTTCCTACCCTTTATATAACTTTATTTTTATAACGTGTTTCACTATTGCAGACAAAAAATAACAGGTGACATACAAACCTTGTACATCACCTGTTCACTATTGATTTATTCAGTTGTTCTTATACAAACATCTGCTGTAACAGACCTTTTTTCAGTTCTTCCCACGCAGCTAATGTTGCTTTCTGCTTCTCGATTACTTCATCCAATGATGAAAGACAATCAGCAATTTTCTGCTGCTCTGCAAGACAAGGAACTAAAATTTTTGTCAGTACAATATTTGTTTTACTTACTGATGTAACTTTTATCCCTTGCATGTACGGACGCAGCTGATTATGATAAATGTCCGCATTCATAAAATAACCAAGATATTTTGATGCAAATTTTTCTCTAGGATGACATGCTATTGTATGCAAACCCGAAATTGTTTTTCCACAATGCGCATTCATGATTTCAACTGCCCTTCCAACTGTATCATCTTCCGCAGTATCTGCAATTACAATGTCACCATCAGACAATGATGCATACTTTTCACAATCCAAATCCTCATTCACATATGGTACATTTGAACTCTGTACATCAATCGCAAAGCCAAACTTTGTAAGAATATCACCATAGTGGATATACTTCACATTCCCAGCTTCATAATTCAAACAATCACGAGAAAATGTACTGTTGTTCAAATTCTCAAAAACATCTAAAAAACTCTTTTCTTCCCAATCTGGAAAATTACTTCCATCGTCCGCTTTGAACCTTACTTCCTGACTGAACAGCTTCTGCATCACACCTTTTTTACGTTCTTCCCATGCAGATACAGTTTCTTTTTGCTTCGCAATTACTGTATCAATCGTTGATAAGAACTCTGCAATTTTCTGCTGTTCTTGTTCAGAGCTTGGAACTATAATTTTCCAATTGTTTAGCTTGGATGTACTAATAAATGGTTGGTCTGAACCAGCAGCTTCTTTTATTGTAAATTTAAAAATTTCTCTAGCTAATAAAGCATACGAAAAATCGTCATCCACAGCTTTTTTACATACAATTTTGCCAGCTCTTTGATAGAGCAAAGAATTATTATATTCTTTGGGAACCCTAGCTATTTTCAATTTTCCATTAGTAATAGGTCTATTAAGTCCTAAAACAATATCATTTTCCTTCAAAACAAAATCTTTATACTGTTGCAAAAACGTCTCTGGCAAATAATTCATATTATTATCGTCAATCCATCCATGTTGTATTGCTTGTCCATTTACCAATGCAACACCTGAAGCACAATAGTTTTCATATTTAAAAGCATATCCAGAACACACTTTGTATAAATCACCAAAATTATGTTCTTCCCAATCTGGAAACTGACTTCCATCATCAGCTTTGAATCTCAATTTAGGTTCAATCATTATGATTCCACTTCCTTTCCAGTATCTTTCACATCAAGTTTGATTTGTCTACTGCCCGGAATCAATGCTTCTGTATAGGTAAATGACCGAATCTTATAGCTATACTTTCCACTGCCGGAATCATAAACAATTCTATATCTTCCTAAGCATCGAGAACAAACAATCACACGACTTATCTCTTTGTATTTATCAAAAATGTTAAACATATCACCAGTAACAGGTAATACATTCATTTTTGTCAATCCACCATTATCAAATTCCGCTGTGAAATGGTCATTTTCAATGCCTATATCTATTAAAAACCAAACTTCATCACATTTCCTTTTGTATTCGGACACCTTAACTGCGTGCTGTTCAAAAACGTCTTTCAGATTATTGATAAACACTTTATAATCAAATTTTGATGCAGCATCTAAACTTTTATTAATAGAAGTTTCAATATCCTTTGCAGATGCATCCGCATCAAATTCATCATTCAACAACTTTGCATGATGCTTTTCGTACATCTTTTTTCGTTGACCATCAAACTTCATACTTTCAGAATCTGTATGTTCATTCAAGATGGTATCTGCCCGAAAATGTTCAATTCCAATCTTATGACCATTCCTTGTCAAAACAAAATCTGGTCGTTCTCCATCATCAATCGTATATCCTTTCAGTTTACAATTGCTTTGGAGAAAGGCATCCAATGCATTTCTCTCTAATGATTTCTTTTCATCAGACACATACATTCACCTGCCTTTACAGTCCAAGCTGTCTCATAAAACTTTCAGCCTTATCAATCGCAGCTTTTGTTTCAGAATCCAGTGTCTTAATCTGAGCTTTTACAGCATCCAAATCAACAGGTTCTTCTTCCTCGAATGTATCAACATATCTCGGAATATTTAAGTTATAGCCGTTCTCGATAATCTCACTCATATCTGCTACATGAGCAAATTTATCTACGTCCACACGCTTTGCATACGCATCTACAATCTTGTCAATGTGTTCCTGTTCCAAGACATTCTGATTCTTTCCAGCCTTGAACTCTTTCGATGCATCAATGAACAGAATATTTCCTGAATTGCCGTTTCTCTTGCTTTTCAGCACCAGTACGCACACTGGGATTCCTGTTCCATGAAACAGATTTGCAGGCAATCCGATAACAGCATCCAGACGGTTCAAGTCTTTGATGATATATTTTCTGATTGCTTCTTCTGCTCCACCACGGAACAATACACCATGTGGCAGCAACACAGCTACACGACCATCAGAATCATCCATGTGATAAATCATATGTTCTACAAAGGCAAGGTCAGCAGCAGATTTCGGTGCCAGCTTTCCAGCTCCGCTGTATCGTGGGTCATCTTCAAATTTCTTATCAGCAGACCACTTCAAGCTATACGGTGGATTGCAGACCTGTACAGTCAGCTTCAAATCATCACCATATTTATCATCTTTCAGCGTATCTCCTTTGTAGATGTCAAAATTCTGCCAGTCTACACCATGCATAATCATGTTCATTCTTGACAGGTTGTATGTTGTGGCGTTCTGCTCCTGTCCATAGAAATGACCAACTTTATGTGTGGTCAAATGCTTCTGAACTTCTAACAGCATGGATGCAGAACCGCAGGTACAGTCACCGACGGTCTTTGCTTCATCCAGTCCAAGAGATGCAAGTGTAGCACAGAGTCTGCTCGGTCCGGCAGGTGTGAAGAACTCTCCGCCTTTCTTCCCGGCATCTGAAGCAAACAGACCAATCAGAATCATATATGCTGTACCCAGTACATCAAACTGAGAATCCTGTAAATCAAAGTCAATGTCTGAGACCTTGACCATGACACGACCAATCATATCTGTACGGTCTGCCACTGTCTCTCCAAGACGTGCATCCTGTAAACGCATATCATTGAACAATCCATCAAATGCTTTGTTGGATTCATGACCCATTGTAGAACCTACAAGGTCATTGATTGCTTTTTCAAAATCTTCCACGCTGAACCTATCAGCATCATTCTCAAATTTTGTAATCTTACGAATCAGGTTACGGAACAGGTTTTCCGGCTTGATGACATATCCCAGTTTGGATAAAGACCATTCTTCTACAACAGGTCTGTAATCATCATCCGCAAATGCTTCTTCATATGTTACACCGTCATTTTCAAGGATTTCTGCCATGTACATCTCTGTACGTTCTGACAGATAACGATAGAAAATTACTCCAAGAATATAATTCTTGAACTCACTGGCATCCATCTGTCCTCGTAATTCATTGGCAATCGCCCAGAGCTTTTGAGAAAGCTCATTTGCCTGTGCCTGATATGTATTTGTATCTGCCATAATTATTCTCCCTCTGCTTTATATTTGTTATAGGTCTCTGTTACAAATGTCTTCACTGATTTTGTCAGCTTCGTCATTTTCAGAAGACCCAGCTTGTATGCCGTCAGTCTCTTACGAATATCATCATCTGAAATCGTACCGTGGAACACATATTCCGTAAACAGTTCTGATACAATCATGTAATCAATCTTGTTATCAAACGCAAATTCTTCCATGTCAGCCTTCATCTGCTCTTTCTCGAACTGCGTGAATGCTTCCATGATATCTGCATCCTCTGGCAAATCATAGAATCTGGTCAGAATGAACTGTCTCATGACCTCTTTTTTGAGTCTCAATGATTCATTATCGGAACGCTCAATCTCACGCAGAATCAAATCAACATCCTGCTGCTTTTCTTCCTCTGTCTTATCGTGAGTATTCGCATTTTTCAGCAGATTCAGGATATACACGACATTGATACGGTCAGTACGGACAAGCTCAATATCGAAATCCACATCTACTGGTACAGGTACTTTCGGATTTGGATTGTGTGTCTGGTCTTTGTAATACAGATACCAGCTCTTGAATCCTTCGTATTCATTCTCATCCATCACAACAGCAAGGTCATCCCAGTCAAACTTAGAAAATGTCTTCAAAGTGGCAAGAGTCTTTGCCATTGAACGGAACGCAATGATAAACATACGGATTTCATCTTCTGACTTGAGCTGACCAGCTGCATCCACATCCGCTGTAATCTTTCTCAGTACAGGTTCCTGATTTACCCACTGATTCAGATAATACTCATAATTTTCAAGCAGATATTCGTTCGGGTCTCCGTCCCCGGAGAATAATGTCAGTGCATCATCCTGCCACTGCTTGATATTTCTGTATGATACAATCTGTCCGAACTGCTTTGTTACCTTGTCTACACGGTTTGTACGGCTATATGCCTGTACAAGTGAATGCCAGATAAGATTCTTGTCCAGATACAGCGTATTCAATGGCTTTGCATCGAATCCGGTCAGGAACATATTGACTACCAAGAGAATATCAACCTGCGGTAAATCCTTCTGTTTCAATCTCTTTGCAATATCTTTTCTGTATGCATCAAATGTATCAATCGTAAATGCTGTATTATACAAAGCATTGTAATCCTGCATACAGCGGTCAAGAAGTTCCTGTGAATGTTCATCTGCACCGTCATCCATATCTTCATTTGCCTGATAGGAAAAGATTGCAGCCACTTTCAGCTTCTTATCATCTGGTGCCGCATCATTCAGCTTCTTGAACTCGTCATAATACTTTCCAAGGGTCTGAATCTTATCCACTGCGAACAGTGCTGTATAAATATCCTTGCCCTGTGGATGCACATGCTGTTCATGATGCTCAAAGATATGTTTCGCAATGCCTGCAATACGCTCATCATCATGGTACAGAGGTTCCATGTCGATTTTATGACGCTTGCAGTATTCCGGGTCATCCAGCTGTTCCGGGTCAATACCCTTTACAGCAAGATTCCTTGCAAAGATGGTACGCTGATACTCTACTGAGAATCTAAGCACGTTACCGTCTGCAATCGCATCTTTAATCATGTATTTATGCAAGCATGAATCCAGCTTATCTCCTGCATGGAAAATATCCGCTGTGGTACGACCATCCGCACCCTTGTTTTTCTCAAAAATCGGTGTTCCAGTGAATCCGATGTAATTTGCTCTTTCAAAATGCTTTTCAATCTGACCATGCATCTTTCCAAACTGGGAACGATGACACTCATCAATGATAAATACAACCTTCTTATCCTTGTATGCATCCATTACAGCTGCATATTTCGAATTCTTGACGGCATTTGCCATCTTCTGAATCGTTGTGACAATCATCTTTTTCTCAGATGATTTCAGAATATTGATAAGTACAGCGGTGCTGTCCGTATTGTCTACACAGTCTTTTTCAAAACTGTTATATTCATCAACGGTCTGGTCATCCAAATCTTTTCTGTCAATCAGGAATACGACCAAATCTACCATTGATTCATCACGCAAAAGCTGTGCCAGCTTGAATGATGTCAATGTCTTTCCTGAACCTGTGCAGGCAAATACATAACCATCCTGATTTACTTCCAGTACACGCTTCTTTGCAGCCTTTACAGCATAAATCTGATATGGTCTCATGACCATCAATACAGGTTCCGTGGTCTTAATGACCATGTATTTATCCATCATCTCTGTAATAGCGGATTTACGGAAAAATTCACCTGTGAATGTGTTCAGGTCATTGATACGTGTATTCTTTTCATCTGTCCAGAAGAATACAAGAGATTTCAGGATTGGATTATACTGACCATCCATCATCTCATTTTCATTACAGAAATACTTTGTCTGTACAGAATTACTGACTACAAACAACTGCAAATATCTGAAAATACCTTTGAAAGAAAACTTTCTGTATCTGTTAATCTGGTTGATTGCTTCGTTGATTTCCACGCCGGGGCGTTTCAATTCAATCTGTACAAGCGGTAAACCGTTGATAAGGACGGTCACATCATAACGATTCTTATACACTACATCGTCTTTATGTGCCTTGTCCATTGTGACCTGATGTGTTACCTGATAGATATTTCTATCTGTATCACCTGAGAAGAAATCAATATACACTGATTCTCCATTATCCAGCTGTAACACATATTTATCACGAAGAATCTTTGCTGATTCATACACAGAATGATTATCTACATGAATCATAATGCGGTTGAACTCAGCATCTGAAAATGATGCATCATGTCCTTTTTCTGCCAGCTTCTTTGCATTGAACTTTGCAAGCTGTTCACGGAAATTGGCAAGCACATCATCATAGTTATCTAATTTTATGAATTTATATCCGATACCTTCCAAACGGTCTATGAAAATATCTTCAACTTCGTATTCAGAAGTATGTGCCATACTTTGGTATGCTCCTTCCTTTTTGTATATACTTAATATCTACACGATATATATTCTATATTTATTTTGATGGATATATGGATAACTCTCCGAGTTACCCACATACCCACAAAATCTACGGCTACTGCTACTGCGGATTCCACTCCACATATCTATTTATACATACATTACCAATTGTGATTGTTCATGTATTCATCAGCAGCTAATCTGAAAAATGCAGACAGGCTCAAGCCATGTGCCTTTGCCTTTGTTGTCAGACGTTCTTTTTCATCAACCGTCATTGATACAAGTGCTGTTGCTCTTGTATCTCCACCAGTGGATTTCTTTGATGATTTCTTCGGTGTCTTCACCGCTGCTGTCACTGCTGCATCATGTTCTTTTTCTGTATCGCTTTCAAAACTGTCTAAAAGACTTGTCATATTCTTTTTTCTAGGCATATTCATCATCTCCTCACTTCTGTATGTTCGTCTAAAAATAAATATTACATATCTATATTATAGATACTGAATATCTATTTTGCAATCAGTTTCTTGCTCTTTGTCTCTCGTTTTTCGACTGGCAGACCTGCAAGTACACTGATTTTATCGCACATCATATTTACAGCCTGTGTTGCCGGAGAATGCTTGTTAATTTCGTTAACAGAACAGCGACAGTTCTCAGCCTGTACCAATACTTCTGATTGAGGAATGGTCATTACAACATCAAGTTTCTCTTTCTGTCTGTATTTCTGCAACCATTCCATAAATGATGCTGACGCTGTAAATCTGTTGGTACCATTGGCAATAATGACAATCGGACAATCCGTGTTCTCTTTTACAAGAGAGACTGTACGTGTAAATGATTCGATGTTGCCACCAGTCAATCTTGTAGGAATCACAACCACATCAGCTCCCTGAATAACGTCTACAGTCTTAGCATCCATGACTCTGCCCGGCGTATCTACAATCGACACCGTTGGATTGTTTACCTTCTTGTCATTGTTCCTGTTCTTATACTGTCCATCAAAGCTGTATAAAGACGTTGGAACATTCTGTCTTGTATAGTAAAAATACAGCTCATCAGAAAGTCTGGTCTTTCCCACCCCACCTTTTTCAGAGACAAACACTACTGTTTTCATGCTAAATCACTCCTTTTATATATGTTGTATCTATTTTATAGATATTTTGTATCTACTGAATATCTATAAATATTATAATAGATACAGATTCATATTGCAATAGCTTACGCAAATTTTCCTACCCAAAATACATCAGATGTCAATTTCATCGTGTATCACAAAATCATGATTTTAAATGATGGGAAAATTTTGGGCAAAACATGGCACATAAATTGGTCAAAATAGGACCAATTTATGGCACAAAAAATGCCCATGGAAAAATCCATGGGTTAAAAAAGAGGATATTAGAATATATATTAAGTAGATATTTTATAGTTATTAAAT
>OLOQ01002665.1_pt1 | contig 14134 bp, 12 predicted proteins | sample 1673101 | NCBI WGS metagenome assembly OLOQ01 (sample SAMEA3136754, study PRJEB25190) | human gut metagenome | biome: human gut; feature: human-associated habitat; material: faeces | place: Austria | collected 2013 | reverse complement strand
ATCAGATTCATTAAAAAATGTCCGAAAAAGTGTCTTAATTTATGAGACCATTATACTTGGTGATCATGGGGAATTTGAAACATTCAAGAAACAGTTGATGAAGGAAATTATTCTGATCTGTACCTATGAAGCCGAAGGAGAAAATCCGGAATTAGTTCTCTATAAAAAGAGATAAAAATTGCGAAAAGATAGAAATTCTATAAAAAATCCGCTATACTGGAGAGGAGTTGCTATTGCAGAATTTGCAGTAGCGACAGATGCTTCGTATAGCGGATTTTTTTATAATGGATGATTGAGAAAATTGAAAGTTGGAATTGAGTCAATGGATGAAGTGGGCAGTATTGACTGGATAGTGGGAAAGTTCCAAAGAAGTCAATGAATAGATATTCGAAAAGCCAAAAATAAATCAACAAGTAAGGAGACAACTTATGTCAGAACAGGAAAAGAACACTGAGCAGGGCGTCCACAAGCGCCGTGCAAGGTATAAAGGAAAATATCCACGAAAATTTGAAGAAAAATACAAAGAATTACAGCCGGAAAAATATCAGGATACCATTGCACATGTCATTCAGAAAGGAAATACACCTGCCGGAATGCACATTTCAATCATGGTGCAGGAAATTCTTGACTTCTTGAAGATCCAGCCGGGAGAGGTGGGATTTGATGCAACACTTGGTTATGGCGGACATACAAAAGCAATGCTGCAATGTTTGGAAGGCAAAGGGCACATCTATGCGACAGATGTAGATCCAGAAGAATCTGCAAAGACAAAGAAACGTCTAGAAGAACAAGGATTTGGAGAGGATATTTTAACGATCCGCCTTCAGAATTTCTGTACTATTGATGAGATTGCAAAGGAAGTTGGGGGCTTTGACTTTATTCTGGCAGATCTGGGTGTGTCTTCCATGCAGATTGACAACCCGAAGAGAGGATTTTCTTTTAAAGTGGACGGACCTCTGGATCTGCGCCTGAATCAGGAAAAAGGGATCAGTGCAGCCGAGAGACTGGATACAATTTCAAGAGAAGAACTTGCCGGGATGTTATATGAAAATTCGGATGAGCCGTACTGTGAAGAACTGGCAAAGGCAATCACCGAAGAAATCCGGAAAGGACACCGGATTGATACTACGACAAAGCTGCGTCAGGTGATCGAACAGACCTTGTCTTTCCTTCCGGAAAATAAGGAGAAAAAAGATATCATCAGGAAGACCTGTCAGCGGACTTTCCAGGCACTTCGAATTGACGTGAATCATGAATTTGAAGTACTCTATGAATTTATGGAAAAACTGCCGGGCGCTTTGAAACCGGGGGGAAGAGTAGCGATCCTGACGTTCCATTCAGGAGAAGACAAACTGGTGAAGAAAGCTTTAAAAGCAGGATATCGCGAGGGAGTTTATTCCGAATATGCCAAAGATGTAGTCCGGCCTTCGGCAGAAGAGTGTGCACAGAATGGGCGTGCAAGATCTACGAAGATGCGCTGGGCTGTGAAGGCGGAGTAAAAGTAAGTGTAGGCTGATTAGAATATTGACAAAACAAAAATCAAGGATTGGCGAAGGGATTAAAAGAAGCAAGCACAAGGACACTTGGACTTGTGATACCGGATATTGATAATGCTTTTTCGGAAATGGCAAAGGGAGCACAGGATGAAGCATTTACACATGGTTATACTGTTTCTAATTTATATCATGAAGATGACCATAAATTTATTGTAAAAGTTCTTTCTGAGTATTTGAAGAAATAATTTTATGAGGTAAGAAGATGCTGCAAAGTTATCAGAAAAGATAACAGAGCGGCATCTTTTGTTATTTGAAAAATGATTAAAATATCTAACAGAAAATTATAAGCCGATTTGTACTTTAGTCTACAAATTCAGATGCCGGCGTGATATACTGTATGGAAAAGTTATGAAATATCTGGTATCAAAACGGAAGCAAGGAGGAAAGAAAAAGTATGAACAATTTTTTGCCACAGAAGAGGGGAATGCAGGTTGTCTGGATCATAGTGGGCTGTCTGATCTACGCAGTTGGTCTGAATGTATTTATTATCCCTATGAATTTATACAGCGGGGGAGCAGTCGGTCTTGCACAGCTGTTAAGTTATGGAGCAGGACAGATCGGGATTAAGGAAATTGCAGGTCTGAACCTGTATGGTATCATTTATTTACTGCTCAACATTCCGATTTTATTTATTGCATGGTTTAAAATCGGAAAGACATTTTTTATAAATACAATCCTTGGAACGGTAGGAATCAGTTTATTTACTTCAATCGTACCAACTCCGGCAACAGCAGTGATCGCTGATCCGGTCATTGGAATCATCATCGGTGGTGTTGTAACCGGAGCCGGAATCGGAATCATGCTGACGGCAAAAGGAAGCGGTGGTGGAATCGAGGTTATCGGTATCTGGATGGCGAAAAAATATGCGGGAATGTCTGTTGGAAAACTGGGAACCATCTTCAATCTGATACTGTATGCCATTTATCTTTTAGTTTTTGATATCTCAACGGTGATTTATTCGGTCGTCTACCTGTTCTTCTACACGGTAACTCTGGACAGGATGCATTTTCAGAACATCAATGTGAGAATGCTGATTTTCACGAAGAAGAAGGGAATCGCAGAGGCAATCATGAAAGAAACCGGACGTGGTGTTACGCAGTGGAATGGTGAAGGTGCATTTACGAGTGAACACAATTATGTTCTGGTGACGATCGTGAATAAATTTGAAGTAGAAGATATCCTGAACATGGTGTATTTACTGGATCCGGAAGCATTTACTACGGTAGATGAAGGGGTTAAGGTGTACGGAAACTTCCAGAAGAGAGTTTAGGAGTTAGGAATAAATGTATAAAATACTGATTGTTGAAGACGATAACACGATCGCAGAGCGGCTGGCATCGCATTTGAAAAAGTGGAATTATAAGACAGTATGTGTACGTGATTTCAAAAATGTAATGGAAGAATTTAAAAAGACAGATCCACAGCTTGTAATCCTGGATATCGGGCTTCCGTTTTACAACGGATTCTACTGGTGCCAGGAGATCCGGAAGCTGTCCAATGTGCCGATCATCTTTCTGTCATCGATGAATGACAACATGAATATCGTGATGGCAATGAACATGGGCGGAGATGAGTTTATCGAGAAGCCGTTTGATCTGAACGTAGTGACAGCAAAGGTGCAGGCGGTGCTTAGAAGAGCATATGCACTTCAGGGAACGGCAAATATCATTGAGCATGGAGAAATGCTGCTGAATCTGGGAGATGCATCACTTACAATAGCCGGGCAGAAGATTGAACTCACCAAGAATGAGTTCAAGATCTGTCAGATGTTTTTTGAGAGCGCAGGAAAATTTGTGACCAGAGATGCGATCATGACCAGACTCTGGGAAAGTGACGAATTCATCGATGATAATACACTTACAGTAAATGTGGCGAGACTTCGGAAAAAGCTGGAGGAAGCCGGAATGCATGATGTGATCCGGACAAAGAAAGGAATCGGGTACATGCTGGTATGACAGAGATTTTAAGGGCATTTTGGAAAGAAAAAAGACCGGAGAGAATAGCGGTTCTTGTTTCAGGCATTCTCTTTGCAGTCATCTTCTGGATCTATAAAATTCCGGTGGAGATTGCAGGATATGCGTTCCTTCTGGTGATTTTATGGAATGTGATTTGGTTTACACTTGTTTTCATACGATATGAAAAAAGACAAAGAATACTGGAAGAAAATCAGGGAAAAATCCGGACAGAGGCAGGAGGATTTCCGGAGGCAGAAAGCCGGGAAAGCGAAATGTACCAGGAATTGATCCGGCAGCTTTACGAAGAGAAAAAAGAGCTGGAATCCTCTGTGCAGATTGAAAAACAGGAGCTGTCTGATTATTACAGCATGTGGGTTCATCAGATCAAGACTCCAATTGCAGCACTCGGTGTCCTGATCCAGAGCGGGGAAGAACTGGAAGAAGTACAGGAAAGCCCGAAAGCACAGGAACTTACCCGAAGCATGAAAATGGAGGTGTTCCGGATTGAACAATATGTGGATATGGTACTCACCTATCTCAGAATGGGTTCCGCAACCTCCGATTACGCCTTCCGGATCTGCAGCCTGGAAGAAATCGTCCGCCAGGCAGTCCGCAAATATTCCCAGATGTTCATCATGACCAGAACAAGACTTCACCTTGAAATCCAGGATCAGAAGATCCTGACCGACGAAAAGTGGCTGACCTTCGTCATCGAACAAATTTTCTCCAATGCAGTTAAATACGCAAGAGGCGGAGAAATATCAATCTACACAGAAGACAAAACTCTGGTAATTGCTGACGATGGAATCGGAATCGCCGAAGAGGACCTCCCAAGAATCTTCGAAAAAGGATTCACCGGATATAATGGAAGAGCAAATAAAAAGTCCACTGGAATAGGATTATATCTCTGTAAGACAATCATAGATCGTCTCCATCATACTATCTGGATTGAATCAAAACCAGAAAAAGGAACAAAAGTATACTTAAATTTTGACCGTGAATCTAGACGAATAGAGTAATGGAGTCTATCGGTACAAAAACGAAAAAACTTCCAACAACGGAACAGAACTATGATTTACTTTTGGGTAAGGATCTATCAGTTGCAAAAAGTTTATCCATTTGAACAAAACAGCCGCCAGAAAAAATAAATATGGAAAATTCCATGTTTGTGCAATGGAGATGAAACACAGGAATCATGGAGGCCATTGCCGAACATGATTCCCGTCCTAAGTGGTTCATCGGAATGGTTTGCACAAAGGAATTTGGAATATTTATTTTTTCTGGCGGCGTCTCTTTCACCAAATGAGTCTTTTCCAACCCGATCCTTACAAAAATGTAAGAAACCCCACACAAATTGTCATTTACTTCGATGGAAGGAAATCCCTTACTTTTTTATAATGACTTTATCAAATAAAAAAGAAGGGCAGGTCATAAAAACCATGGCATTACTTGACGTAAAGAACGTAAAAAAGATATACACAACCCGTTTCGGAGGAAACCAGGTAGAGGCGCTGCATAACGTCAGCTTTTCCGTAGAAGCAGGCGAATATGTAGCAATTATGGGAGAAAGCGGAAGCGGCAAAACTACACTTCTGAATATCCTGGCTGCACTTGATAAGCCGACTGGTGGAAAGGTTTACTTAAAAGGGAATGATCTCAGCAAGATCCGGGAAAAAGAGATGGCAGCATTCCGGCGGCAGAATCTTGGATTCGTCTTTCAGGATTTCAACCTTTTGGATACACTGACCCTGAAGGATAATATTTTCCTTCCGCTGGTTCTGTCTGGAAAGAAATACACGGAAATGGAGAGCCGGATCGCGCCGATCGCAGAGCAGCTGGGGATCAGTAAGCTTCTGAACAAATATCCATATGAAGTATCCGGTGGACAGAAGCAGAGAGCAGCCGTTGCACGTGCTCTAATCACACAACCGCAGCTGATCCTTGCCGATGAACCGACCGGTGCGCTGGATTCCAGATCGACGGATGAACTTCTGGGACTCTTTAATGCAATCAACGATAACGGGCAGACGATTGTCATGGTAACGCACAGTGTCAAAGCAGCGAGCACGGCAAAGAGAGTCCTCTTCATCAAGGATGGGGAAGTTTTCCATCAGCTTTACCGTGGCAATCTGACCAGTGACGAGATGTACCAGAAGATCACCGATACCTTGACGGTTCTCACAACAGGAGGTGAGCACCGTGAATAGATCGATTTACACAAAACTTGCCATTTCCAATCTGAAAAATAACCGGAAGTCATATATTCCCTATGTATTGACGGCCATTTTAACGGTGATGATGTATTATATGATGGCAAATCTGGCGGCAAATTCGCCAATGAACCAGGAAGCATTACAGATCATTTTAAGTCTGAGTGTTCATGTAATTGAAATATTTGCACTGATCTTTCTATTTTACACCAACAGTTTTCTGATCAAAAGAAGGAAAAGAGAAATCGGAGTGTATCACATTCTCGGAATGGGGAAACCGCAGCTTGCGAAAATGCTGGTGATCGAGACGGTTGTAACCGGTGCGGTCAGTATTCTGGGTGGAATCTTTTTCGGAACTGCGCTTGCAAAGCTGATGTATGCACTTCTGAAAAGAATGATTCATTATGACGATAAACTGGCATTTCGGATGTCATGGGAGATTGCCGGAAATACCGTTCTCTTTTTCACGCTGATCTTTGCATTGACTCTGATCTATAATCTTTTGCAGATCCGGCTTGCCAATCCGATCGAGCTTCTGCATGCGGGGAGTCAGGGCGAGCGGGAGCCGAAAACCAAATGGTTTCTGACTGTGGCTGGCATCATTTTCCTTGGAATCGGTTATTACATTGCGATTACGACAAAAGAACCACTTAAGGCGCTTCAACTTTTCTTTGTCGCAGTAATCTGTGTCATTATCGGAACCTATGCACTTTTTACAGCAGGGAGTATAGCTTTTTTAAAGCTGCTTCGGAAAAACAAAAATTTCTATTATAAAACAAAGCATTTTATATCCGTATCCGGCATGCTTTACCGGATGAAGCAGAATGCAGTCGGGTTGTCAAATATCTGTGTGCTCAGTACTATGGTTCTGGTGACCATTTCGTCTACCGTATCTTTGTACATCGGAAAGGAGGATGTCTTAAGAACAAGGTATCCGCAGGAAGTGTATATCACAAATTCGGTATCTGATGATGTGGAAAATCAGAAGCTGCATGACATGGTGGAAAAGATCTGCCGGGATAATCAGGTAGAGATCACAGATGAGAAGAGCTGGCATATGGCAGAGCTTGTTAAGATAAAAAACGGAGAAGAATATACTTCTGCTATGATAAAGGATAATTCGTCATCTGATTTAGTGTTTTTTGATGTGATTAGGTTGGCAGATTATAATCAGCTGACCGGCGAAAGGATGGAGCTTGGGGATAAGGAAGCTATTCTTTTTACAAATGGGGAAAATTACGGAAAGGATACGATCAGGATTGATGAGGAAACATGGATGGTCAAGAAGGAACTGGATACTGCACCTTTTGGAAAGAAGAGTGATTCTAATACAGAAAATGTATATTATATGATCGTCAGTGATGAAAAAGAGTTTATGAAAGATTATCTGGAAAAATACCAGCTCGAGGCAGAGGACAAACCGGTAAAATGGAGGGAGTCATTCAATTTAAGGGGCAGCGAAGATCAGAAGCTGAAAGCTGTCAAAGAGCTGAAAGCACAGGCAGAAAGTGAATTTGAACATACTGGTGTACAGGGAAGATATCTTGAAAAAGAGACTTTCTTTGGTCTGTATGGCGGTGTGTTTTTTATTGGAATGTATCTTGGAAGCCTGTTCCTGATGGCAACGGTGCTGATCAGTTATTACAAACAGATTTCCGAAGGCTTTGATGACAGAGAACGCTATCAGATCATGCAGAAGGTAGGGATGAGCAAACGCGAGGTCAAAAGTTCAATACGCAGCCAGGTTCTGATGGTATTCTTCCTGCCGCTTGTGATGGCGATCATCCATATTGCAGTTGCATTTCCGGTGATCACAAAGCTTTTAGCCGTATTTTATCTGAAAAATACAAAGCTGTTCTTCGGATGCACTGCCGGAACCGTGGGAATCTTTGCCGTCTTTTATGTGATCGTATTTGTGATAACAGCAAAAGAATATTATAAAATCGTTGAATAGAAGAAAAAGACAAAAAGGTGACGAAAGTCATCTTTTTGTCGTATATAGAGGTATTTCTTGCTAAGAACGACCGTTCTGTAGTAGAATACAGATAGACTAATTGAAAAGGATTGCGAGAGTGCAAAGCACGTAGCAATCTGGTATCAAAGGGGTCAAAATACCTTTTGGCCTCAACATCATTGAAAAGATAAAATTACAGAAAGCAAGGGACGTATAAATGATAGAAAAAGGGCTGGTATATGGAAGATTTCAGATTCTGCATCTCAAACATGTGGAATATATTCTGGCGGCAAAGATGCGCTGCAAAAGGCTTTATATAGGAATCACTATGTCGGATGATCTGCACGTATCAGGGGGTGAGGAAGACAATTACCGGATAAGACGGAGCGCTAATCCTCTGACTTATATTGAGCGTTATGAGATGCTTCGTGATACGTTGCTCAGTTTCGGAGTGCCGAGAGAAGAGTTTGAGATCATCCCATTTCCGATTGACAGAGTGGAATATCTGGGGCAGTATCTGCCGGAGGGTGCGGTCTGCTTTATGAGTATCTGTGATGAATGGACTGCGAACAATGAGAAGCGTTTTGAGAAGCTTGGAATTCCGGTGGAAGTTCTCTGGAGAAGGACCAAAGAGGAAAAAGGGGTATCAGGTTCCCAGATCCGGCAGAGGATCCTGGCAGATGAAAAGTGGGATGATCTGGTGCCAAAGACCGTTTTTGATTATGTTCTTTCGCACGGAATTGACGACAGAATCAAGTTTTCAAAATAAAGGAGAAGCTGAAAATGCAGGATTGGGAAAGATTTGGAGAAGAGATCAGACGAACCGTGCAGGATGCTGTAGACTCGCAGGATTACCGAAAGCTGAACCAGACGATCACAGATACGATCAACCGGGCAGTGAACGGTGCGGTAAATGGCGCGGAACAGAGCATGCGTTCTTTTGGAAATGCGTTTGATCAGGCAACGAGAAATATGGGAAGAGGTCCGGGAGGACCGCGTGGAAGATATGGACAGATGGGCGGGGCTGACAGATGGGGAAGAACGCCTGGAGGAGGTGTACCTCCGTTTGGAACTTACAGGTGGAGCGGAACGGATGGAAATGGAAGAGCATGGAATCCGGATATGCAGGACTATAAGGCGGAATCACAGGGCAGCCGGTATGGATACAGCAATGCACAGCAGTCACCTGTCTTGTATGGATCGACGACGGGAACAAAGGCAGGCGGAATTGTCATGATCGCAACAGGCGGAAGCATAGCACTTATATTTCTGATTCTGTTCCTTGCATCTTGTATTGCTTCTTTGCCGGAAAGTCCGGGGGCTTTATGGATCATGCGTGCGGTATTTGGACTGTTTACGGCAGCAAGTGGCATGATCACAGGATGGGGCATTAAGCTTCTGAAACAGGTTGGAAGATTCAAGAACTACAGCCGCAGGATTGCAGGCAGAGAGTATTGCAATATTTCGGAGATCGGAAGCAATTCCGGAAAATCCATAAAATTTGTGACAAAGGATCTGGAAAGAATGATTTCTAAAGGCTGGTTCCGTCAGGGGCACATGGATGGTGAGAAGAAATGCCTGATCCTGTCAAACCGTGCTTATGAAGAATATTTACAGATCGAAACCCGCAGACAGCAGTCGAAAGCGGAAGAGCCGGTAAAGAAAGAAGAGAAGACACAGGAAAATACAAAAGAAAAAGAAGCAAAGAATGAAAAGCTGGCACCAGAGGTGCAGAAGATCATTGACCAGGGGGATGCTTTTATCAGAAAGATCCACGAGTGTAATGAAGCCATTCCGGGAGAAGAGATTTCCGCAAAGATCAGCCGGATGGAGATGCTGGTAGACCGGATCTTCGACCGGGTGGAAGAAAATCCACAGTCAGTTTCGGATATCCGTAAGCTGATGGAATATTATCTTCCGACGACGATCAAGCTTCTGGAAGCATATGAACAGCTTGACAGACAGCCGGTTGATGGAGAAAATATCCAGACTGCAAAACGTGAGATTGAGGCAACGCTCGATACTTTAAATACGGCGTTTGAGAAGCTTTTGGATGACCTGTTTCAGGATACCATGTGGGATGTCTCATCGGATATTTCCGTATTGAATACCATGCTTGCACAGGAAGGTCTGAAAGAGGACGGAATGAAAAAATAAAGTCGCAGGAGGAAGAAAAGTATGAACGATTTTGAAGAATTTAATGTGACACCGGAGCTGACGCTGGATCCGTTCCAGGAAGAAAAAAAAGAGACTCCGCAGATTTATCAGGAGACAGAACCGGAAACACCGGAGATCGTCCTGACACCGGAAGAAAAGAATATGGTCAGTGCATTTGCAGAAAAAATTGATCTCGCCAATTCGAACATGATTCTTCAGTACGGAGCCGGAACCCAGAAGAAGATTGCAGATTTTTCAGAAAAAGCACTGGAAAATGTAAAAACAAAAGATCTTGGAGAGGTTGGCACACTGTTAAGTGATGTGGTGACAGAACTGAAAGGATTTGATGAGGAAGAGGAAAAAGGATTCCTCGGAATCTTCAAAAAAGGCGGAAACAAGATCCAGGCAATGAAAGCCAAATATGCAAAAGCAGAAACCAATGTAAACAATATTGTCAAAGCACTGGAATCTCACGAAGTGCAGCTTATGAAAGACATTGCGCTTCTGGACAAGATGTATGAAGTGAACCTGACATATTATAAAGAATTGGCCATGTATGTGCTTGCCGGAAAGCAGAAGCTTGCCGAGACAAGAAACGGCGAGCTACAGGAACTGAAGAATAAAGCGATGGCAAGTGGACTTGCCGAGGATGCACAGGCAGCAAAAGATCTGGACAGCAAATGTGCCAGATTCGAAAAGAAGCTTCATGATCTGGAACTTACCAGAACCATCGCAATGCAGACTGCACCGCAGATCCGTCTGATTCAGAATAATGATACGGTAATGGTAGAGAAGATCCAGACAACCATTGTAAATACCATTCCTCTCTGGAAAAGCCAGATGGTGCTGGCTCTCGGAATCGCACATTCCACGGAAGCCGCACAGGCACAGCGACAGGTTACAGATCTTACCAATGAACTTCTGAAGAAAAATGCGGAGACTCTTCACCTGGCATCTGTGGAAACAGCAAAGGAGTCCGAGCGTGGCATCGTAGATATTGAAACTCTGAAAAAGACCAATCAGGAGCTGATCCAGACACTGGATGATGTGATGAAGATCCAGCAGGAGGGCCGTGAGAAACGTCAGGCAGCAGAAGCAGATATGAGACGTATGGAAAATGAGCTGAAAACAAAACTGCTGGAGATCCGGCGTTAAGCGTAAGAGCGAAAAGATAGTTCAGAGAGGAAAGGCAGGGCGTTTGAAGACACCTGCCTTTCAGGATTCATAAAGGAGATTTTTATGTACAGAGATCATACAAAAGTAATAAAAATTGGAAATCGTGTTATCGGAGGAGGAAATCCGATCCTTATCCAGTCCATGACCAATACAAAAACTGAAGATGTGGAAGCAACCGTTGCGCAGATCCTTTCCCTGGAAAAAGCAGGCTGTGATATTATCCGCTGTGCAGTTCCGAATATGGAAGCAGCACAGGCTTTACAAGAGATTAAGAAACAGATCCATATTCCACTGGTTGCAGATATACATTTTGATTATCGTCTTGCGATCGCTGCAATTGAAAACGGTGCAGATAAAATCCGTATCAATCCGGGGAATATCGGAAGTGAGGACAGAGTCCGTGCGGTTGTGGAGAAAGCAAAAGAATACGAGATTCCGATCCGTGTCGGGGTGAACAGTGGTTCGCTGGAGAAGAACCTTCTGGAAAAATATGGTGGTGTGACTGCAGAGGGAATCGTGGAAAGTGCACTTGACAAGGTACACATGATCGAGAACATGGGCTATGACAATCTGGTGGTCAGTATTAAGTCCTCAGATGTCATGATGTGTGTAAAAGCGCATGAGCTGATCGCAAAGAAATGCCCGTATCCGTTGCATGTGGGAATCACCGAGTCCGGGACGCTGCTTTCAGGCAATATTAAATCTTCAGTAGGACTTGGAATCATCCTTTATCAGGGAATCGGAGATACGATTCGTGTATCGCTGACAGGGGATCCATTAGAAGAGATCAAGAGCGCAAAACTGATCCTGAAAGCACTGGGACTTAGAAAAGGAGGAATTGAAGTTGTATCCTGCCCGACCTGTGGACGTACCAAGATTGATCTGATCGGACTTGCCAATAAAGTAGAGACGATGGTTGCTGAATATCCACTTGATATCAAGGTTGCAGTGATGGGATGCGTGGTAAATGGTCCTGGAGAAGCAAGAGAGGCTGATCTTGGAATCGCAGGGGGAATTGGGGAAGGACTTCTGATCAAAAAAGGAGAGATCATCCGTAAGGTAAAAGAGGATGAGCTTTTAGATGCACTTCGTAATGAACTGGAACATTGGGGCGAATAGAAGATGACAAAGCTATTTTTTGATGTGTTTCCAACATTGAATATGGATAACGACAGCCATATGCTGTTTGAAAAGGTGGAGGTGACGAAAATCACCTCCACTTCAGCCAGAAATCATATCAAGGTTTATATTTATAGTACCCATCTGATCCCGAAGAAAACGGTATGTTATGTGGAGAACCAGATTGAGGAACAGCTGTTTTCGCAGGGAAATATTCCGGTGACGATCATCGAGGAATACCGGCTTTCCGAGCAGTATACGCCGGAGAACCTGATGCATGCGTATAAGGAGAGTATCCTTTTTGAACTGGAACAGAAAAGTGTGCTGGAGAAGAATATGTTCCAGAAGGCGAAGTGCCGCTTCGAAGGGGAGCGTACTATGTGTCTGACTATGGCGGACACGATTGTTGCAGAGGGAAAGACCAGCGAGATCACCAGCTATCTGAAGGACGTCTTTGAGAACCGTTTCCACGTGCCGGTGGATGTAGAAATTGATTATGAAGAAGTAGGAGAGAGCAAATACAAGAAATTCAATGAAATGCAGCTTCAACAGGAAGTAGATGCGATCAGGGAAAGGAATCAGAAGCTGCAGGCACAGCATGCTACGGAAGAGGCGGCGAAAGCAAAAGAAACGGAAGGCATATCAAAGAAGAAAGCGGAAAAAGCAGAAGATGCCGCTAAAGAAGCAGATGCATCAAGTACGCAGAATAAACAGGAACAGAAGAAACCGGAGACTCCGAAAAAACAGGAATTTGCAGGAAAGTCCAGTGGGTTCAAAAGTGGCAAGGGAAGCTTTGTGCGTCGGGATTATCCGCTCAAGCGTTCCGATGACCCGAACGTAATCTATGGACGGGACTTTGACGATATGCCGATCGAGCTGAAGACAGTTACCGGAGAGATGGGTGAGATTACTTTCCGGGGACAGGTGATCAGCTTTGATACCCGTGAGATCCGGAACGAAAAGACAATCGTCATGTTTGCCGTGACCGACTTTACCGACACGATCATGGTCAAGATGTTTACCCGCAATGACCAGCTCCCGGATCTGCTTGCGGAGATTAAAAAAGGTGTATTTCTGAAAATCAAAGGAGTTACGACGATTGATAAATTTGATGGAGAGCTGACCATTGGTTCTGTAACCGGAATCCGCAAAACTTCGGATTTCCGTGTAACAAGAAAAGACAAGTATCCGGAAAAACGCGTGGAGCTTCACTGCCATACCAAGATGAGCGATATGGATGGTGTTTCCGAGGCAAAAGATCTGGTAAAGCGAGCACATGACTGGGGGCACCCGGCAATTGCGATCACCGATCATGGGGTGGGGCAGGGGTTTACCGATGCCAATCATGTGATCGAGGATCTGGATAAGGATGATCCATTTAAAGTTATTTATGGAGTGGAAGGATATCTGGTAGATGATCTGACTAAGATCGCAGAGAACGAAAAAGGACAGGACCTGGAAGGCACTTACGTGGTATTCGATATCGAGACAACCGGTTTTTCCGCTGTGACTGATCGGATCATCGAGATTGGCGCGGTAAAAGTGGAAGACGGTAAGATTACAGATAAGTTCAGTACCTTTGTCAATCCGAAACGTCCGATCCCGTTCCGTATCACGGAACTTACCAGCATCACCGATGAGATGGTCATCGATTCGCCGGATATTGAGACGATCTTGCCGCAGTTTATAGAATTTATTGGCGATGCGGTTCTGGTGGCGCATAATGCTTCTTTTGATGTGGGATTTATCGAGCAGAACTGCAAAAGGCAGAAGATTGAGGCTGATTTTACTTATGTAGATACCGTTGCACTTGCCCGTGTCCTTCTTCCGGCACTGAACCGTTTCAAGCTGGATACCGTTGCAAAAGCTTTAAATATTTCCCTGGAGAATCATCACCGCGCAGTTGATGATGCAGGCTGCACGGCAGAAATCTTTGTGAAATTTGTGCAGATGCTTAAAGAACGGGAACTGACAACGCTTGCAAAAGTTAATGAATTTGGGGATCTG
>OLOQ01002663.1_pt1 | contig 14137 bp, 10 predicted proteins | sample 1673101 | NCBI WGS metagenome assembly OLOQ01 (sample SAMEA3136754, study PRJEB25190) | human gut metagenome | biome: human gut; feature: human-associated habitat; material: faeces | place: Austria | collected 2013 | reverse complement strand
ACCATATCCTGGTACAAGGATATACGCCTTAGGCATAACCTTTCTTAATACTCTTCCCATCTCTGGGTAAGTAGCTCCAACAACCGCACCGACATTACTGTAATCTCCGTCCATGCTTGAAGCTCCCCACTCATTAACCTTCTCACCAACTAACTCGTATAATGGTCTTCCGTTAATAAGCTGATCCTGGAATTCTCCACTTGAAGGATTTGATGTCTTAACAAGTATAAATATACCTCTGTCCTGCTCATTACAAACCTTAATAAATGGATTGATACCATCAGAGCCAAGATATGGATTAACAGTTGCAAAATCTTCGTCAAAAGGAGTAATTGCCTTAGAGCCAACATTTACCTTTCCAAGATGTGCTACCGCATAAGCCTCAGAAGTTGAACCAATATCGCCTCTCTTAACATCACCGATAACAATCATGCCTTTTTCGTGGCAATAATCAACAGTTTTCTTGAATGCCTTAAGTCCCTCAATTCCAAACTGCTCATACATTGCAATCTGCGGTTTAACAGCTGGAACAATGTCATATATATTATCTATAATGCCTTTGTTATACTGCCATATAGCCTCTGCTGCTCCCTCAAGTGTCTCACCATACTGCTCAAATGCAACATCTGCAAGATGCTTTGGAAGATACTTCATCATCGGATCAAGTCCTACAACTATTGGTGCATTAGTCTCTACAATCTTATCAACAAGCTTCTTAATCATTAATCTACTTTAGCCTCCTTAATTCATACGCAAAATCACTTTATTCTACAACTTTGGAACTTCTCTTTCAATAAGAATTTCTGTTCCATTATGGTCTGAATACACAACTCTTCCATTAACAAGCGTATATAAAACCTTTCCATACACATGCTTTCCTTCAAATGGAGTATTCTTTCCCTTTGAAGCAAATCTGTTGCTGTCAATATCATACTCTTCTGTAGGATTAACAACTGTTATATCAGCAACTTTTCCCGGTGCAAGAACTCCTCTGTCAATTCCAAGTATCTTAGCCGGATTATAACTCATTTTCTCAACCATCTGTAACGGAGTAAGCACTCCTGTTCTTACAAGCTCAGTAATAGTAACCGGAACTGCTGTTTCAAGACCTACTACACCAAACGGTGCTTCGTCAAAAGGTCTTTCCTTCTCAGTAGGATGATGTGGAGCATGGTCTGTTGCAATAACATCAATAACCCCTGATGCAAGCGCTTCTTTAAGAGCCTTTACATCATCTGCCTTTCTTAAAGGAGGGTTAATCTTAAAGTTTGCATCATCCCCGTTCACCGCATCCTCTGTCAGTGTGAAATGATGTGGGGCAACCTCTGCTGTCACTGGAATCCCCTGTTCCTTGGCAATCTTTATAATAAATGCTGATTCCTTATTAGACACATGACTTATATGCAGCTTTGCACCTGTATTCTTTGCAAGAAGAATATCTCTTGCAACAATAACATCCTCAACGGCATCCATTATTCCGAAAAGACCAAGTTCCTTGGCTCTCTCTCCGGCATTCATAACACCTCTTGCAGCCAAGTTAGTATCTTCACAATGTGCAAATACCGGAATGTCAACCTCTGCTGCCTGCCTCATAGCCTGCCTTGCAGTTCTTGCATTCATAATAGTTCCGCCATTGTCACTGACTGCAACAGCACCTGCATCCTTAAGAGCCTCAAAATCAGTAAGATATTCACCCTCCTGACCTGCCGTCATGGCAGCTATTGTATACAGATTAATGTCAGTAACCTCTTCTGCCTTATCTGTTACATATTGCAGCATATCAACATTATCAATTACAGGTTTCGTATTAGGCATCATGCAGACTGTTGTATATCCGCCTCTTGCTGCTGCTCTTGAACCTGTTCTGATTGTTTCCTTATGCTCAAGTCCTGGTTCCCTGAAATGTGCATTAAGATCAACCAGTCCTGGCATAACCATGCATCCTGATGCATCAATCACTTCATCAGCCTGTGACTCATCAATATTCTCTTCCATTGCTGCAATAAATCCGTCCTTAATAAGCACATCCATAACTTTGTCTGTTTTACTTGCAGGGTCAAGTACTCTGCCTTCTTTAATCAGTATGTTCATTCGCCCAATCTCCCCTCTAAGTTTTTCTCTTCAAAAATATTGGCTGGTACAGGCTTTCCAAAATAATATCCCTGTATATAATCCACGCCAAGACTTTTAAGCAGTTCAAACTGCTCCTTATGTTCAACACCTTCGACAACAATCTTAGTACCGATAGTCTTGGAAAGGTCAACTATAAGCTTAATAAATGCCTGTGCATAATCATCTTCAACAATATCATCAATAAATGTCTTATCAACCTTAATGATATCAAGAGGAAGTTGCTTTATATAGTTAAGTGAAGAATAACCTGTACCAAAATCATCAAGTGCAATCCTAGGTCCTAACTTCTTAAGTCCTGTAATAATATCCATAACTCTCTGCATATCATTAATTGCAAATGATTCTGTAATCTCAAGTACTATATTCTTAGGATTAACACCTGTCTTATCAAGAATTCTTTTAATATTCTCAACCACATTCTTCTGTAAAAGCTGCACTACCGACAGATTCACATTAATATAGAAATCCGGATATCCATTATCATTCCATAGCTTACATCTTCTGCATGCCTCCTCAAGAACATAGTCACCAATTGAAGTAATAAGCCCAAGATATTCTGCCAGCGGTATGAACTCACCCGGTCCCATAAATCCCAGTGCTTTGCTGTCCCATCTTACAAGTGCCTCACAGGAAGTACACATCTGTGTGTTGACATCAACAACGGGCTGATAGAATACTACGAATTCCTCAATTCCTGTAGAAACTGCCTGTCTCATGTTATTCTCGATATCAAGTCTCTTGGCTGTCGAATTCTCAACCTCACTGCTGTAATAAGTATAGCCGTTCTTTCCTGACCTCTTTGCCTCATACATCGCAACATCTGCCATTCTTGTTATTTCATGAACATCAACACTGTTATCCGGGAACACAGCAACTCCCATACTCATTGTACAGAAATATTCAGTTTCCATAAGATACCACGGCTTATTAAACAAAGCAGTTATATTGCCAATAATATTATTTATGTCTCCAAATATTTCAGGTTCAACTATTATTACAAATTCATCTCCACCCATTCTGTAACAATGTCCACGCAAACCTGGAATTCCCGTAAGTCCTGCCGCAATCTGCTGAAGAAGTATATCCCCATACTGATGGCCAAGTCCGTCATTAATATGCTTGAAATCATCAAGATCAATAAACAGTACCGCTCCTTTAAGTCCTGCCTTTTCCGTTCTTCTTATAACTTTTCTTAAATCGACTTCACATTTCATACGGTTATACAGACCTGTAAGAAAATCATTATGTGCCTGATATTCAATCTTCTGCTGATTCTTTTTCTTCTGGGTAATATCTACGGCGGTCACAACAATAACCTCACTTCCGTCAATCCACTCCAATTCAGAAAACCTCACCTCGAACCACAATCCTGACTCTGTATTGTAGCGTTCCATGGATGCTCCGATATTTCTATGTACATCTTCGCATGTAAACACATCCTCCAGACATTCCCTTATTGTATCCCGAACCTCCTGTACATTAGCTGCCATCTCATTCTCAAACAATATATTGCCAGAATACCTGCTGCACACAATAATTCCAGATCCTATATTATCAAGAATCTTCTGTAAAACATCATAAGATGATATAAGTGAATTATTAATTACCTTGCTCTGTGCTATACCATGAAGTACCAGTGCCATGTCGCTTATGTATTCCTTAATCTTATTATCTGATACTGCCTGTACATCATTACTAAGAACTATAAGATACATTGCTTTTACATTATTAATTAAAATCGGTACTGTTATGCTCAGCTTTACTCCAAGTCTGTCCAGAAGCCCTTTCTGTGCTGTATCCGCATTTCCTTCGTATGTAATCTTAATTGCATCTGAACATAATACAAACTCTGACCGTTTAACCGTGCCTGATTCATCTTTAAAACAATTTCCGGTTTCAGATATCACATGCATAGTGTCATTTTCCCTGTCTATCTGCATTACAACAGCATCACATATATCCATGCTGTCAGTTATGCATTCAAGAACACTATCTGCTGCCTGAGTAAATGTAACATTATTTTCAAGCATACGTATAATCTCTGAAAGCCCTATATTTCTGTTATTATCACTACTCAAAATATTCCTCCAGCAATACACAAATCTAATAATATTATAGCCTATTACAATCTTTTTGGAAACTGATTTTTGCATGATTTTACAATCATTTCAATATACATTTTTAATTTCACAGATAATTAATTGTTTTATCTATTTAAGGGTGTTATTATATCTCTATATCAATTTATTTATGAGGATTATTATGGACATTATTAAATTTAACACAACATTAAAAGCTTCTGGAAAGGATTATTTCAAGATTGTATTTTGGAACAGATTTATAAGAAATCCCATTGAGCTTATTCTGTCATGGCTTCCTGCCGTAATTTCGCTTGTGCTTCTATGCCTGCATTATTATTCCAGCTTTTTACTGATTCTTTATGCCGTATGCTGGTTTTACCCAATATATATTTTTGGATACCAGTTCAGATCAAGTGTTAACTATCATTTAAAGCACAGAGATCCATCAGAAGAAGCCCCATGTACAATTACTCTTATGAATAATGCTATTATGGCAGATATTCCTGAGCATAATCTTGTATACACATATGAGTGGAATCAGTTCACTAATGTTTACAACAAATTCGGCTATTACATGTTATTTAACAAAGGACGTATGATTGTCATGTTAAGTCAGAAGGACATGCCTGATGATATTAAAGCTGCTGTTCCTGCGTATATCAAGTCACATGTTGACAGAAACATTTGCAAAATCAACTTCTAAAAACTATACACAAAAGGCGTTTCAAACAGTTAAAGTTGAAACGCCTTTTATCATACTCTTTTAAGTTATCTTGCAAGCCATCCGCCATCAACAGCCAGTGTAAATCCATTAACATAATCCGATGCAGCTGATGCAAGAAACACAACCGCTCCCTTCATATCATCAGGAGTTCCCCAGCGTCCTGCCGGAATTCTGTCTATAATAGCTTCACTTCTGTCAGAATCGCTCCTTAACTGTGCCGTATTATTAGTAGCCATATATCCTGGTGCAATAGCATTAACATTAATGTTATGGCATGCCCACTCATTACACATAGCTTTTGTAAGTCCCATACCAGCACTCTTACTTGCTGTATAAGAAGGAACTCTTATACCTCCCTGATATGAAAGCATGGAATTGATATTAATAATCTTGCCACCATGTCCCTGCTTAATATACTGCTTTGCAAATGCCTGGCTTAAGAAGAATACCATCTTCTGATTAACCTGAATAACACTATCCCATTCATCTTCTGTGAAATCAATAGCATCATTTCTCTTAATAAGTCCTGCATTATTAACAAGAATGTCAACCTTTCCAAAAGCTGCAAGTGCACCATTCACAATAACATCTATAGCTGACATATCTGAAAGGTCTGCTATAACCTCAGCAAATTCTCCTCCATCAGCTTCAATAAGCTTCTTAGTATCCTCGCAGGATCTTCTTGCAACACCTACAACCTTAGCACCTGCCTGCGCAAGTGCAACGGACATTCCCTGTCCAAGACCTGTATTTGCACCTGTAACTACTGCAACCTTTCCATCAAGTCTGAATGCATCAATTATAGACATATATTCTTCTCCTTCTAAATCTGTTTAATTAAAACCTATTATATTATTAGCTATCTTGTATCCCTGCTTAGATATCCATCTTCCTGCAGATGTAGGGATATTAACAGACCAGCCCAAAAGACTGTGTCGTAACTTTTTGTAAAGCACTTCATCCTTATCCTTAGCATACTGCCAGAGTGCCTTCTTCTTCGCAAGATGTTCCTTTGTTCCAGATACAATTAAGAATATAGACGATACTTCCATCATAATTCTTAAATAGTTAATCATATATTTTCTACAGTTAATATTCTTAGGATTTTCTGAAATAAACGAATCAATCATTCTCTTATTAACAGAAAGCTGCTGGTCAATTCTTGAAATCATAACACTCTCATTAACAGACTGATCTTCTCGTCCAATAAAGTATCTGTAGAAATTAGTATTTATGTAATACATATTCTTAACATACGGAAGTGGCTCGAACACAAATATGTTATCAACATAAAATGTATGCTTAGGAAGCTCTAATCCACAATCCTTTAAAAGCTGTGTTCTATATACAACAGTATGCATAAGAATATACTGGTCAACCTTAAAATCGCCTATATTAATATCATCCCATGTAAACATCTGCTCTACAGGAAATACATTCTCGTAGTGGATAACTTTCTTTCTCTTGGCTCCGACTTTTTCATATACATAGTTTGCAATAACCATATCCGGCTCACTGCCCTCTTCAAAGCTTCTTAATGTAGCAAGCATTCTTTTATAACTTTTGCCATCTACCCAGTCATCACTGTCTACAACCTTAAAGAACATCCCTGTGGCATTGGCAAGACCTGTATTAACAGCCTGCCCATGTCCACCATTCTCCTGATGTACAGCCTTGACAATATCTGGATATTCCTTCTCATATCTTTTGGCTATTTCATATGTATTATCCTTTGTTGAACCATCATCAACTATAATAACCTCAACTTCATCCCCACCGGCAAGCACTGTATTAATACAATGTTCCATATACTCTGCGGAGTTGTAACATGGTATTGCAAATGATAATAATTTACCCATCAAATTTCTCCTTTACATTCTGTCAGGGCATTCAATCGCAAGTAAATCAATACACTGCTCGAGAATGCTCTTAGTAAGGCTGATAAGTGCAATATAACTTGCCTTCTTAGCCTCGTCAGGTTCTGAAAGTATCTTATTGTTATGATAAAAGCCATTAAATGCGTTAGATACCTCATATATAAACTGGCATATCTTATGTGGTGCATTATCCTTATATGCCCCATCAATTATATCTGCAAACTTAATAAGTGATAAAGAAAGATTCTTCTCACTTTCTTCTGTAGCAGCCATAATCTTAAGGTTATCTGTGCTTCCACCATTTTCTGTATATTTGTTAAGGATAGACTTAATTCTTACAATTGTGTAAAGAATATATGGTCCTGTATTACCCTCAAATGATGAAAATCTCTCAATATCAAACACATAGTCCTTTGATGCCTGATTAGAAAGATCTCCATACTTTAATGCAGCAAGTCCTACTATCTTAGCTGTATCTCTTGCTTCTGTCTCTTCAACAGTTCTGTTAGACATAATTTTCTCATATACAGCTTCATCAATATCAGCTATAAGATGCTCAAGTCTCATAACACCACCTGAACGCGTCTTGAATGGCTTACCATCTTTACCGTTCATAGTACCAAAGCCCACAAATCTCATATCTGCATCAGGCGCTACAATCCCAGCCTTCTTAGCCGTTCTGAATACCTGTGTAAAATGAAGTTCCTGCCTCTTATCAGCAAGATAAATATATGTATCAGGATGATATAACTTTTCTCTTTCAACAATAGTTGCAAGGTCAGATGTTGCATAAAGTGCCGCACCATCAGATTTTCTTACGATGCATGGTGGAAGCTCCTTAGTATCACCCTCCTGCTGGATATCTACAACAGTTGCGCCCTGACTTTCATAAGCAATTCCGTCTGCAATCATCTTATTAACCATATCGTCAATATATGGCTGTGCATCTGATTCACCTTTCCATAAATCAAAATGTACATTAAGATTATCATAATTCTTCTTAAGATCAGCCTTAGAAACATTCATAATATGATGCCATATCGCACGGCATGCCTTGTCACCGCTCTGTAACTTAAGTGTAGCTTCATGAGCTCTTTCTGCAAATGCAGCATCTTCCTTAGACTTTGCAGAAGCTGCCGGATAAATCTCCTCAAGCTCTGAGATAGTAAATGGTGCTTCCTCTGGATACTCACCGGTAAAACTGCCATCAAAATACGGAAGTTCTGGTTTTCTATCTCTTAATTCTTCAATGATAAGTCCCATCTGCAGACCCCAGTCTCCAAGATGGACATCACCTATAGTTTTATTTCCAGCAAATGTATTGATTCTCTTAACACTTTCTCCTATAACTGCAGAACGTAAATGCCCGACATGAAGAGGCTTTGCAGCATTAGCTCCGCCATAATCCACAATAACAGTCTTTTCCTTATCAGCATTAAAATATCCAAACTTCTCTGTTTCAGACATCTCATTAAGATATCCAGCCAGATAATCCTCACATATATTAATATTGATAAATCCAGGCTTAACACTCTCAATCTTAGAAAACATCTTGTTATCCGTTAACTTTGCAACGACCTCATCAGCGATCATAAATGGTGCTTTCTTATATGCTTTGGCTGCTGCCATAGCACCATTACACTGAAACTCGCACAGGTCAGGTCTGTTAGAAACTGTAACTTTCGCATATGCCTCATCATATCCACATTCAGTGAATACATTTTTAATCTCATCAGTAATAAGTTCAATAATCGTCTTCATATTCTCCACCTTTTACAATATCTAATAAACCACCTTTACAAGAAACAGTCCATAACTCTCTGCCGGTAATGACATCTGTACGTTTTCCCCATCAAGACATCTCCTCACATCTTCCGGCTTCTTAATACCATTGCCTACATCAAGCAGCATCCCAATCATAAATCTTGCCATATTATGAAGGAAATCATCAGCTTCAATCCTTATGTAAGCTCTTGTTCCTTCATACTGAATGTTTATCCTCTTAATAGTTCTCTCTGTGCTTTTGTTCTTCTTTGCTGTTGTAAATGCCTTAAAATCATGTTTTCCTTCAAAATATCCGGCAGCCTTTCTCATGGCATCAAAATCCGGCATACTGAATGTATGATACGCATATTTTCTTCTGAACACATTAGCTACATTACCTGTATCCAGTCTGTACTCATATATCTTGGACTTTGCATTAAGCTGGCTGTGAAATCTTTCATCAACCTGTGAAACAGACATAACCGCAATATCTCTCGGCAGATATCTGTTAAGATAATTCTTAATATCAAGTGCCTTAACTTCCTTCTCAAGCTTGAAATTCGCTGTCTGGCAAAGTGCATGCACGCCCTTTTCTGTTCTTGATCCAACATACATGTCAGCTGTCTCACCAGTCATTCTTGCTATTATCTCACACAGTCTGCTCTCTATAGTATTCGTGCTGGCATCCTTGCCCAGTCTTTGCCAACCATCATATCTTCCACCATCATACTCTATCTCTATACGGTAATTATACATTATTCGTCTTCCAAAACCTTTTCTATTGTATTAATAATTACAGCACTATCAAATGGCTTCTGAATAAAATCAGCAGCACCTCTCTTTAATGCCTCAACCATATTAGTCTTCTGACCAGCGGCAGTTACCATAATAACTTTTGCCCCAGGATCAATCTCAATAATCTCTCTTACTGCTTCTATACCATCCATAACAGGCATTGTAATATCCATTGTAACAACATCAGGCTTATACAACCTGAATTTTTCTACGCCTTCTACCCCATTAACTGCCTCTGATACAATCTCATGTCCTGCATCTTCAAGCATATTTCTTAAAAATTTTCTTGATGTCTTAGAATCATCTACTATCAAAATTTTTGCCATAACTATTCTCCTTATTAAGCTGAAAGCTGGATTTTATTATCAGCAGCCATTAAAATCTTAAATACATTATCTTCAATATTGAAAGTCACAACATAAAAACCGGTATCTGCCGTAACTTCTGTATCTTTATAAAAAACTGGCGGGTGAAGTGTTACTTCAATATCTGCTTCCCCAAGTTTAGTTGCATATGCCCCATTCATCACATTAATAAGTTCACATAATGCATCATAAGCATCTTCATCGAATTCTTCAATATCTTCCTGTGCAAATGTCGATGCCACTTTCAAAAGTTCCCTGTTATCACCAGCTACGCCAAGAAACACATCAATATCCCCATCCATAACCTGACAGCCAATAAACTGACCCTTATATTCTCTTTCGTAATCTATCTGGTTCAGTTCAATATTACAATCCATGAACATTCCAAGACTTTTCAATGTACACTGCATCTGCGTCTTGTAATAATCATTGTCCATATGCAGAAATGTTTCAACAAGTGTATCCGTATCTCCCTGCTTTATGACTTGTAACTCTCTGTCAGTGAACACGTTATCTGAGTGATTCTTTGCAATATATCTGCCGAGTATTCTGTCCTTCATAGTTTTTCTCCTTCTCGTTGATTTAGCGCCCCAAAATATACCCTGTTCATTCACATTAATATATAAATACTTAGTCCATTATACATCATACCATTGTTCAATAGCAATAATTTCAGAAGAAATTACATTTTATCATGAAAAAAATACCCGGACAACACAATCTGTCCGGGTTGAATACTATTATTAATTACTTATCTTCCACTGAATAGTTAGGAGCTTCCTTTGTGATATGAATATCATGTGGATGACTCTCTCTTAAAGCTGCTGAGACATCTTAATAAACTGAGCTGTTTCCTGAAGTACTGGGATTGTAGGTGCTCCACAATATCCCATACCTGAACGTAAACCGCCCATAAGCTGGAATATAGTATCTTCAACAAGACCCTTATAAGCAACACGTCCTTCAACACCCTCAGGAACAAGCTTCTTGGCACCAGTCTGGAAATATCTGTCCTTGCTTCCGTTCTCCATGGCAGCGATAGAACCCATTCCTCTGTATACCTTATACTTTCTTCCCTGGAATAACTCAAATGTTCCAGGAGCTTCATCACAACCTGCGAGAAGGCTTCCTAACATGCAGACATTACCACCTGCTGCAATAGCCTTAACGATATCTCCTGAATACTTGATACCACCATCAGCAATTACAGGAACACCATACTTCTTAGCCTCTGCATAAGCATCCATAACGGCTGTAACCTGTGGAACACCAATACCTGCAACAACTCTTGTTGTACAGATAGAACCAGGTCCGATACCAACCTTAACAGCATCTACACCAGCCTCACAAAGAGCCTTTGCAGCTGCACCTGTTGCAATATTACCGGCAATAACCTGAAGATCAGGGAATGCTGACTTAATCTCCTTAAGAGTTGTAATAATATTCTTAGAATGACCATGGGCTGAATCAATTACAATACAGTCAACACTTGAATTAACAAGTGCCTGGACTCTGTCCATAACATTAGCTGTGATACCAACAGCAGCACCTGCTAAAAGTCTGCCCTGTGAATCATGTGCTGAAGACGGATACTTAACGCTCTTCTCGATATCCTTAATTGTAATAAGTCCTCTTAATTTATAATCATCATCAACGATAGGAAGCTTCTCTTTTCTTGCCTTGCCTAATATCTTCTTAGCCTCTTCAAGAGTAGTTCCAACTGGAGCAGTGATAAGATTCTCGCTTGTCATGCACTCCTTGATTGGTCTTTCAAAATGCTCCTCAAACTTAAGGTCTCTGTTAGTAATGATACCAACAAGCTTGCCATTATCATCTGTGATAGGTACTCCGGAGATTCTGAACTTGCCCATAAGGTCATTAGCTTCCTGTAATGTATTATCTGGATGTAAGAAAAATGGGTCTGTGATAACACCATTCTCAGAACGCTTAACCTTGTCTACTTCTTCTGCCTGAGCTTCTACTGACATATTCTTATGAATAATACCAATACCGCCCTGTCTAGCCATTGCGATTGCCATTCTGTGTTCTGTAACTGTGTCCATACCTGCACTCATTAAAGGAATGTTAAGTTTAATATTCTTAGTGAGCTGTGTTGAGAGGTCAATCATATTAGGTGTTACTTCTGAATACTGTGGAACTAAAAGTACGTCGTCAAATGTAATGCCTTCACCAATAATTTTACCCATTTTGCTAAAATCCTCGCTTTCTGTTGTGTTTTAATATTATATAGAAAAAATCCGAATAAATAAATTAATCCGGATGTTTCTACGCGTATCTGACATCTTAGTCAGTTTATAAATATGTTACAAGAGAATATAACAAAACTGCCGCTAAAAGTCAAACATTTTTTATAAATGTGCAACTCCGTTACCAACAGCACTTATAATTGCTTCTTTCATTGAATCATCCGGAAGCATAAACAGTCTTATCATCTCATTGCTGTCATTGTCATATGTGTATATTACAATATCATCAGGGTCATCAACTCCTGATGAACAATTGTATGTCCTTAACTGCTGTCTTGCCTTACCCAAAGCTTCCTGACTGTTTACTTTCGCAACCAGAGTTGCTCTTGTAAGATCAAAGCTTCCCACATTCTTTCTCACAGACTTAGCCATAATCTTATCTATAGTGAGGCTTCCGTTAACATATGAATATTCATATTCAGCGTTATAATATTCAAATACAAACACTGTAAAGAATATAAATATAACAAGAACTATTACACCTAACCAGCCTGTCTGCACAATTGTTGTTGCTGCGAGCAGACATGCAATCACAAGTATTATTCTGTAAAAAATCGAAATCTTATGAGCGGTAACTTTAACAATCTGCTCTACTGTTCCTTCTATCATAATTCAATAACCTTTCTTTAAAGCAATATGCCCGGCGGGAAATTACCCACCGGGCTGTAAGTTTTAATTATATTGTGGAATTACATCATTCCGCCCATGCCTGCACCACCTGCTGGCATAGCTGGAGCATCTTCCTTAATATTAGCAACAACTGATTCAGTTGTAAGAAGTGTTGAGGCAACGCTTGTAGCATTCTGTAATGCACTTCTTGTAACCTTAGCCGGATCAAGAATACCAGCATCAATCATATTGACATACTCTTCCTTGTATGCATCAAATCCTGTACCAACTTCAGACTCTCTTACCTTATTGATGATAACAGCACCTTCAAGACCTGCATTGTATGCAATGTGGAATAATGGAGCTTCAAGGGCCTTTAAGATAATCTGGGCACCAATCTTCTCATCTCCACTGAGTGTCTTAACAAGCTCTGAAACCTTCTTAGAAGCATGGATGTAAGCAGAACCACCACCTGATACTACACCTTCTTCAACAGCAGCTCTTGTTGCATTAAGAGCATCTTCCATACGAAGCTTAGCTTCCTTCATCTCTGTCTCTGTTGCAGCACCAACTCTGATAACAGCTACACCACCTGCAAGCTTAGCAAGTCTTTCCTGTAACTTCTCTTTATCAAATTCAGAAGTTGTCTCCTCAAGCTGTGCCTTAATCTGTGCAACTCTTGCATCAATATCTTCCTTAGCACCTTCGCCATCAACGATAACTGTATTTTCTTTCTGAACCTTAACAGACTTAGCTCTACCAAGCATATCCATTGTTGTATCCTTAAGTTCAAGTCCAAGTTCCTCAGAAATAACCTGACCACCTGTAAGAATTGCAATATCCTTAAGCATCTCTTTTCTTCTGTCACCATATCCAGGAGCTTTAACAGCAACAACATTGAATGTTCCTCTTAACTTATTAACAATAAGTGTTGTAAGAGCCTCACCCTCAACATCCTCTGCTATAATAAGAAGTTTAGAACCACTCTGAACAATCTGCTCAAGAACTGGTAAAATTTCCTGAATATTAGAAATCTTCTTATCTGTAATAAGGATATATGGATTATCAAGAACTGCTTCCATCTTATCCATATCTGTAGCCATATATGCTGAAATGTATCCTCTGTCGAACTGCATACCTTCTACAAGGTCAAGCTCTGTCTGCATTGTCTTTGACTCTTCAATTGTGATAACACCATCGTTTGTAACCTTTTCCATAGCGTCTGCTACGAGATTACCAACTTCCTCATCTCCTGCTGAGATAGCTGCAACCTTAGCGATCTGCTCTTTGCCTTTTACTTTCTGGCTCATATCCTTAAGTGCCTCAACAGCTTTGTCTGTAGCCTTCTTCATACCACGACGAAGCACGATTGGGTTTGCTCCTGCCTCAAGGTTCTTCATTCCTTCCTGAACCATTGCCTGTGTAAGAACTGTAGCTGTTGTTGTTCCGTCTCCTGCTACATCATTTGTCTTTGTGGCAACTTCCTTGACAAGCTGTGCTCCCATGTTCTCGAAAGCATCCT